>Ga0209296_1000989_pt1 | contig 23143 bp, 23 predicted proteins | sample S_130206_EF_Meta_FD_187319 | JGI IMG/M metagenome (GOLD analysis project Ga0209296, IMG submission 187319) | Freshwater microbial communities from Lake Simoncouche, Canada to study carbon cycling - S_130206_EF_MetaG (SPAdes) (version 2) | ecosystem: Environmental > Aquatic > Freshwater > Lake ...
TGTTTAATTAATGTCTAGGATAGTTTTGTAGTTTGATTTTAGCCCATTGCCCTTTTCAAAGTCTTGCAGGTTGTTGAACAAGGTGATAGTATGGAATACGTAGTTCTCCCATTTGTTGTCGCACAACTGCTTGAAATTTTTGTTGAAAGGGTAGCCATAAGTAAGATTTTTGATACAGATGCCCTTGTGGGTGCCTGCATGTCCTCTGTTTTGTAGATATCGAGTCGTCTTGATTTTGTCGTAGATTTCGGAATCTATGAAGACTCTTGGCCAGTCGCTTCCTTCTTCAAACTTCAAGGTTATGAAGTACTCCATGTTTTGGTGGATGCCTTCGCGGGGAACAACCTTTATCTTGATTGACTCTAGGGTGCTCTCATCCATAATCTCCGTTGCTCCCAGGTGCTCGTAATGTCCGCCATACACCGCCTTGGTGACACTACGGAATCTTTGAATTGGTTGTTGCATTTTACACGTTTAATGTTTTGATGCATTATAAGTATTTGGTGAAAACCATTTCAATTTTTTTATGCCTTTGGATCATTCAAAAAATAATATAAAACCATAATATATATGAAGTTCCCAGTTAGATATTTGCCATTCACATTAACCAAAAAAGACAAAAAAAAACAAATCAAAATGTTGATGAAGTCTAGAAAATTATATAGAACAAAGAACCAATACTACACGCGCAAACCTTTGGCGTCGTATAAAAATAAGACGTCAAAGCATATATTAAAGGCGCGTAAAATATACAACATACAGAATTTAACCCCGAGCAAAGAATTGTCGCGAAAGACTGGTTGCAGTTTATCCGCCTTGAACAAAATCGTAAAAAAGGGCCAAGGCGCCTATTTTTCTTCCGGTTCAAGACCAAACCAGACGTCTCAATCGTGGGGGATTGCGCGGTTAGCCAGTTCCATTACCGCTGGAAAAGCGGCTGCGGTGGATTATGACATCATAAATGCAGGATGCGATCACAAAAAAAAAGCGTTTATTTTAGCAAATAAATCAAGACGCCAATACAAACACGGCCAGTCAAAAACGCGACGCGTTAGCGTTTGATACGCATCGTTCGTCGTACGTATTTTCGTTTGCGGGTCCCAGTACGGCGTCCGCTACCGCGCCCCCGAGTCATTTTGCTACGTCCGCGTTTTGTTCTACCTCCAATTTTTTGATAACCTTTGCACCCCTTTGGATGCGTCCATCTATAAAATCTCCCACTACATCTCGGGTCATATGTGGGCGCGGGCAGCTCTTCTTCTTCGCGCGGATCATAATATTGCGGTGCAGGGATTAATGTGTCGCTCTCTTTTTCCAAGTCATTCTTACCGACTCCTTGTATATATAGGATGGATTGTTTTATCATGTCAGTATCACGACATTGCTGTCGTTTGTACTTGCCTGGATTACTTCTAGTTCCTGTCCCATAAAAAGCAGTATAATTTTTCCATGATGCATAATTACCTCTCTCATTTTGACACAAGTTTGGAAGGCCTGCCTTTGCATAATCTTTGAATGGATTACACAAAGAAATGTTTTCATTGGGTGTCGCCCACTGACTGCTATCACAATTCTTGTTAGCAGTATAGGTTAACTCCTCTGAACACGGCAGTATATTAATTTGTTTATTTCGCAACGCAGGGTCGCTATCCATCGGCTGTAGTATGTAATAAAGTGTTTGTCGCGTTCTTTTCAAATCAGATGCAAATAAATAGTCTACCTTTTGATTTTGCTGGTCTAGTATTACTTGTAATTTTTGACCGATTTCAATAGCTTGTTGCACGCCTGTATTTGTTAACGACGGATCCTTATATGTAGAACTGACCGCTAATGCGCCCCACTTCTTAGACATACCTTTTAATACATTATGTTCTCCTTGACCATGACGTATAAGATAAAAAATATAAGTGTAGCCTGGCGAAACGTTGTAGATAACATTCGGAATATTTATTTCCTTGAACAATGTTGTTTTATATTTTCCAACGGCGACTTTTGGATCAGGTGCAGAGCTAGGGCTAACATAATAAATATAGTCTGGCTTTTCTTCGTCGACTATTCCATCATATACCAATTTCACTTGAATATTTGAGGTGGTTATTTTAAACTCCAATACGCAACCATTTTTAAAGCGGTCCATTTTGGGTGCTTTGGGGGCTCCGCCAATGCTATCTCTATCAACATCATCACCATTTTCAAGAAAATCCAAACCATTCGCAGTATGATAACTATAATCACCATCTGAATTCTTACTATTTGTTGAACTCCAACTTTTCTGACTTTGTGCCATGTCTTCCTCATATTCGTCCTCTTCAGTTGATTCCGGTTCAGTATCTGAATCATCATATCCAACAAACGCCGTTTTATCCATGCGTCCTGTCCCAAAATAAATGTCATGCAATAAACATCGTATACGCGCCTGATGCGTACATATTAATGAAACGATTTGTTTCTTCTGCATGTATCCTATTATATATTATGAAAATAAAATAGGATGCTTACTGACTTAAACTTACTTACAATCACAATCCACCATTTCTTGAACAAGTGTATCAAAGGTATATTCGGGCAACCAGCCTAAATGTGTACGCGCCTTGGTGCTATCTCCCAACAACTCCTCCACTTCAGCCGGACGAAAGTACTTCTCCGAGACAAATACAAGTTCGCGACCTGTCTTCTCATCATATCCCACTTCATCGACTCCCTCGCCCTTCCACTTAATATCAAACCCACGCATTTTGAATGTCTTCTCCACAAATTCACGCACACTATGATACTCATTGGTGGAAAGCACAAAGTCATCTGGCGCATCCTGCTGCAAAATCAACCACATTCCGCGCACATAATCCTTTGCATGCCCCCAATCACGCAAAGAATTCAAATTACCCAACACCAATTTATCCTGGGTACCACGCAAGATATTCCCCAAGGCGATTGTAATCTTACGCGTGACGAAATTGTGGGTGCGACGCGGGCTTTCGTGGTTGAAAAGAATGCCAGAGCACGCATACATGCCGTACGATTCGCGATAATTCTTGGTAATCCAGTAGCCATACAACTTGGCGACTCCATAAGGCGATCGCGGATAAAAGGGCGTCGTCTCCTTTTGAGGAACCTCTACGACCTTTCCATACAACTCGGAAGTCGATGCCTGGTAAAAACGAACCTTTTCGTTCGGGATACCACAATTGCGAATGGACTCCAACATTCTCAATGTTCCCGCTGCGTCAACACTGCAAGTATAATCAGGAATCTCGAATGAGACCTTTACATGACTCATTGCAGCCAAATTATACACCTCCAACCGATCAAAGTCGGCACCATCACAATATTTATTCTTAATCTCCACCAAAACATTCAATAAATTGATTCCGTCAGTCAGATCGCCGTACCTCAAAACAATCTTCTTAAAAATATGTTCAATGCGCTGCGTGTTAATGCTAGATGCGCGGCGGATAATTCCCCAAACATCATAGCCTTTCTCCAATAAAAGTTCCGCCAAATAAGAGCCGTCTTGGCCAGTGATACCAGTAATCAACGCGACTTTCTTCATTCAAATCTAAATATATTCTCGATGATATATTTAAATTCATTACGCATTATATAATTATTTATACCGATGGTTGTACACGGATAGTTTTTTTGGCCTTGAGATGTTTTTGCAACAAGATTTTCCTCGTCGCATTGTTCTTATGAGATCCTGTTTTTTCATAAAAAAAGAATATTACCTCATTTAAATCTTGAAACATGGAGATTGTCGTATCCCACGTAATTGCGTCGATATTTTTTATAGTCGTCAAAAAGGTCTCTTCGTATTGTCTTGATGAAACAAAAGACTTTACGTTAGAAGGATCTAAATTGATATTGTATTTTAATATTGACAATAATCCATATCTACCATGAATATTGTGTTTTATAATTCCCATTACCTCTTCTCTAGAAAGATAGTTTGGCTTTCCTAGTATAATATTTTCTTGCTTCATTTTTTCTATTTCATTTTCTTTGTTGATATATACACATTTAACTTTTATGCTATTCACATCATCTAAATAAAAAATATTATAAGAATTGTCTATATTTTCAAATTTGGTTATCCAATCTGTATCTAATATGTCATTTTCGTCATCAGTCATGATTATAATGACGACATATATTTGAATGTATTATTTAACGTAAATCAAGTATAGATGGCTAGCTACTTGTCATAGTAATCGTCATACGCGTCTCCGTATTCGTCGTATTGTTCATCTACCTCTTCTTCGTCTTCCTCTTCCTCGTAATCCATCGGGTCAAAATCGTCGTCATAATTCATTCGTGGAGATATGAATGTTCTTTCAAAGTCGTCGTATCCATTCAATTCAATATACTCTTCTTTGTACCTTTCCCATTCTCTGCAATACTCTGCAAGCAGTTCCTCGACGGACGGCGACTCGTCATTAATATTTGGCATTTTGACAATTTCCATGACCTCGCATTTGTCATTTTCAAACCAAATTTTGTGTGGATTCTTCTCGCCAAACCCATATAACCATCCAGGTTCCCGGTTATTTTCCACGCTTACAACCGGTGGGGGTTTATAACAATTTTTAAAATCCATCTCAACAAGAGCCGAGGTACTCTTTTGAGGCTTTGTTGCGTCGTTGCTGGAGGCAGATGACGGACTTATATCAGGAAACTCCTCAGCATTTATGCTAAATTGCGGTTTCTTTACCGGCTGAAGTGAATGTCTGTTTTTATTTCTAAACATCGTTAGATATATAAGCTGTCTAGTTATTATTCCATCGCGATATTTATTTAAATCCATTGAATAACAATATAAAGGTTAAATTGAATACTTATTTGGGAGGCCTCCCATTGTATATAAAGTCTACGTCTCCTATCAAAGTACTAGCTAGTACATTTAATAAAAAAATGCAAGTGGAGTGATGTCTTATGATATTCATATTTATGATTTCAGACACCCATATGTTGCAAAAATATATATGCTATAGGAGAGTTAAAAAACAAAAAAAATAAGGTGCGTGTTATTTTTTTTGTTTCATTGTGGTTCATGTAGGGTATTTATATCCTTGAATATATAAATACACCGAATATAATCATGTTAAGAGAGATGTCTTTATGGATCACGAGAAAATACATTAAAAGGAATGGGTTTGACCATTTTGTCAGAGCTAGATTTAGACTTCGATTTGGCTATTTTATGAAAACTGGACTTGGTTATTTTGTGAAAACGGGGCTAGGTTATTTTATGAGAGTCGGCGTGTATCATCTTACGAGAACAGGGATTGGCTATTTTATGAGAGGTTAAATCAAAAGAAAATATATACATTTTTGTTTGATTTTGTTTTATTTTAATTTTTCTTTTTTTCTTTTTAATCGGCAACTTTAAATATCGTCAATATCAACGTTGCCTTCATCCGCGTCAAATGCAATCGTCGTCTTGGCGCCCTTAGATTGTGCAGAAATCGCCGCTTTCATCAACGCAGCATATTCATCCTGTGTCGCATCATTTGAAAACACGAGTGTATCATCATCCACATTAAACTCGTCCGTTGATTTTGAATCTGCGACATTTGCAAAGCTCCAATTCACGTTTGTAACGCTCTTCTTGAGTCGCTCTTTCTCAATATCAGAATATACTTCTAACAAGTCGCATTCGGGAGCTTTTCCTGCTTTTGAAGACGTAAAACCCCAATCACCCACCAAGACCAACGTTCCTGCCTTGAGCATGTTATCACGACGATGGCCACCACGAAACTTACCACGAATATGACAATGCCGTTCTACATTGTCCATACCAACAACGGCACAAATGGACCCTCCTAAAATTTTAACCACTACTGCAAATAATTCGCCCTCTTCTGCGATGACGCGCAATTTCGAGGGCTGCTTTGCACCATTCACATTCTTACGGGCCATGCCCTTGCTCTTGCTTCCTCCTGATGTATTCTTGACCATCTTATATTATTCTATATATTATAATTAGAGATGCGCCAAACCAAATCAATTTTTTTTGTAATATATTTTATAATACATTTAATTAACGATATTTTTTTATGAGTTATGTATAATGAGTACTGAATTGGATTTGAATATAAATAATTATACGTTATCTGAATTACAGGCGTTTTTAAAAGTTGTTGCTCCGTATTCATTAAACGACATTTTGAAAAGTGAAAAACAAATAATAAACGTCATCAGCGACGACAAGAAATATCCTGTTGAGCACAAAAGTAAATTTATTACGTTTATCAAAAATGCAAAAGCGATATTAGTCGCCCGTTTAAGAAAAGAATTGGACGCAACATTGGAAAATAGCGAAGATTTGGAACCTGAAGAATTTGTAATAAAAAAAGATATTGGCAAAGTTTTAAATCAAACGAGCGTTATTCAAGCGGGTGGAAATTCATTTGTTTTAAATCAAGAGACAACAAGTTTTAATGACATAGCAAACCCTAACAAATACTTGAATCCAGTCGAGACTTTTCCGACGAATATTGCACGAAGCAATTTGAATAATTTGAAACGAAAGACGATTACACAAACAGTTATATTGAATTCGCTATTTAGAGAAGATTACAAGAATACGAAATCTACTGATTTCAGCCTAGTATTGCCGTATCAATTCAAGAATGTTCTTTCTGTGCGTCTCTCTTCTATCCAACTTCCAAACGTATTGTATTGCTTTTCAAAAGCAAAGATGAATAATCTTTTTTATCTTTCTGAATGCGGAGATGGCGCCAATGCCGCTGGACCAATTATACTGCCCGACGGAAATTATACTTTATCTCAGTTGGCGACCACATTGCAGAAAGAAATCAATGAACAATTGGATATAAATCCTCCGCGGTTTGAAGTCCTCGCACATGAGACGACACAAAAGATTTCAATTATGAACAATCGCAACGTATTCACGATGAATTTTCTCAAGGATATTGAGTCCATCGACTTTAATAGCACGCTTGGTTGGATTCTGGGATTTCGTCAAATACAATACCACGGATCGGCAGTATATACATCTGAAGCCGTCTATAATAGCGTCGCGTCTGATTATATTTATTTCATCTTGAACGATTTTAACAACTCTCAGTCGCAAAACATTCTCGCCATGTATTCAAAAAGTTATATTGGAAACAATATTCTCGCCATGATTCCGCTAACAAGCAATAGCTTCCATATTTGTTTCGATAATGGCAGCGATTTTATTGAGAAAAAAAGAGAGTATTTTGGACCTGTTAACATACAGCGACTCAAAATAGAACTACGCAATCAGTATGGCGAATTACTGGATCTAAACTGCATGGACTTCTCTTTCTCTCTTGAGGTTGAATTGGGATATGATTGGTAAATCATTTATTCAAGTGCCTCTAGAATATCTGGGTGGGGCGTGTATAGACGCGGGCGCGAATCATCCGCATGTTTATTATAAAATGTGCGCCATGTAATATTCTTGCTTGGTTCCACCGGCGGAATGTTGCGGCAAAGCAATTCTACGGGCTGTTCTTCAGGATCGTATCCATATGCCTCATAAAACAACTCTTCGCCGTCATCGTCGCCCCAGCGGATCCACCCAGTTTCCTCGTCGACTTGGCCGCCATATTCCGCAAGCCGTTCTTGCCAGATGGGTGTGCTTTTTGCTGCATAATACAACCAATTACTTCTGTAGTCGTCCAAAATGGTTGCTGAACGCGTATAATCGTTTCTGAACAAGTGCACATAGTTGTATCCATGGTCAATTGGCGAATAAATGACTGCTTTTTGAAGTATTTTGTTTGGCGAAAGATCATATTTCGCTTTAATCGTCTTGTAGGCGTTCACTTCTTCTGGCTCAACCACCAAGTATAAGTTTTTCCCCATTTTAATGTTATTTTTATTTTTGTTTAGGTCTGCATAATAATGCATGATTCTTGACATGAGTACAATAGCTGGATGAAGGCCTTCAACGCGCAGGTCCTTCAAAAGCTTGGGATTTTTGATTCCTTGAGACTTAAAGTAGGTTGTTGCAACGGCTACTATTGGTTCGCAATCTTCCACGCTGGTGCATGCATCAAACATGGAGTGCGCAATTGCCTCGTAGTTGTTGTTTGTGAACCGCTCCTCCAAGCTCAATTTTGCGTCCTCTTCATCCAGCTCAATATTAACCGATACTTCTCTCAACATGAAAACGTCCAGAGTGTATTTGCGAATCAATAAATTGTGAACAAAGATTCCGATGAAATGTCCCGTCTCTTCTTTGGATGCCAATTCTGTTTGTTTTTTCTTTAGATAAGTTTCTAGTGCTGGATTGAGCATTGCGTAGAATTCGTAGTAGATTCTCCACAATGACAGCAACAGGCCATCTACTAAACCGCTGTAGTATAGCTCATACGCCCAAAACAATGCTCTCTCCTTGTCTCCATGCAAGAGAGACATTAGCATTGCAACCTCCACCTCCTCCTTCAAATATAAATAACGAGTAAATTCTGTCATAATTGAATTGATATAATGTTGTATTAGAATAATTATATCAATTCAATTCAATTTTTTTTAACTTTTAGAACAAACCAGCATTTTTGATTTTAATCTAGCGATAGTATATAAATGGGAGAGAAATGGTTTGAATTCGTGAAGCGTATTAAGAAGGAGGGCAATTATGCCTCGTTGAGCGAGGCCATGAAGGCGGCAAGCAAGCGTAAGAGTGAATGGAAGAAGGACGGAGCCGCCCCTGCAGGTGCTGCCTCCCCCAAATCTAGCGGCAAGAAGACCAAGAAGGCGCGTAAATCTAGAAAGTCCAAGAAGTCTAGAAAGTCTCGCAAATCCAAGAAGCGTTAAACTTCGTCGCGCATCTCTAGCTTGTGTAAAACCATATCCGGGGACCGGCGTCTATTAAAATCGACGCTAACGCATTCAAATAACACATTCACAAAAAAAGACGGCATCTCATTGCTCATATAACTTAACATTTCCAAAAATACGTAGCTTATTCCATAATTATTCCACGTATTCTTATATTTTCCGATTTCATCCATAATAACTTGTTTAGGCTTATTGATGAGATGCACAAACATATTCACACATTCTCTCTGCGAAGGCCTTTTATGATTGAATGGATACATTTTCAAAAAATTTCCACAAATCTCTTCAATATTTGATTTGGACAAGGATAATACGTCATTTTTCTCTAGAAAGGCCATTACGTGTGCTTCAATCGGCAAATACTGCATTTTTGCGCGATTTCTCTCAAAATCAAATAAAATGGGTTGATTTTGGTGATTAAATCCGATTTTGTCATAATTTTCATAGACGATTCCGTATTGGTTTAATATCTGACATGCGCGTATTAAATGGCTGTATGACGTGAATATACGCAAAATTCTCTCTTTTTCCGCGCATTTTTCGAAAAAATCAGAGAACGACACCAATTCCTCTCGATAAACCAAAATGTATTTTTCGGAGATATTCAAGAAGTTGAATTTACGAATTGGAGAGAAAAAGAGAAAATACGTGGGTATTTTCAGGATTTTTTTGCAAATTTCTAATTCTTCTTCATCATATTGTTTAATTTGTTTGATTTCGTGCGTTTTATTATCTTTTGTGTTGTTTTTGTGGGTTATGTGGGCTATTTCAGTTGCAAAGTATTTTGGGTTCATCAAGTTCGTTATTATGGATACGGCGACGTTTTTATTTGTTTACATCCTTAAACATTTAAATCCGCACAAAAATACGAAAATAAAAAATTCAAAAATGTAAAATTAATAGTTGTGCTTACCGCTTCCCTTCGGCTTTAACAACGATTGTCTTACTTTTTCTTGTTTCTATGCCTTCGGCAAAACAAGTGAAAGACGATGCCCTACTAAACTCTTCTGGTCTTGTTTGATTTTTTATCCAACAAGTAGTTAAGTTCATTATATTTACTGCGGAATTCGCATCTCGGGTTCTAAATACGTTTTGTTTGTTTTGGCAACTCACGCAATTAGAACACACGAAAAGACGATACACTTCCTTATTCGTTTTATCTCTGTAATGTTTCATTTCATTATAACAATCACAACATTTCTTACTTGTGTTGAATTCATTGATTGTAATAGTATCATATCTTTTGTGGATTTGTTTCCTCAATCCCTTATTCATCGTAGGCATAAAATGTTTCATTTGTGTATCCCTACTCCAATTTCCATAACCGATTAGGAAATTTGAACCAAATGTTTCTTGGATTTTATTAAGGAAATTATCAATGCTTTTCTTACCATAACTATATTGCCTAAATTTCATTTTTCTCCACGTTTCTTTTCTGTAAAATTCACCCACTTCTTTATTTAGTTTATTTTTTTCTACCAAATATGCTTTGAACTTGGTATAATCAACTGATTTGCTATTTTGAAACGATAAATGAGTTTCTTTTTCTGTAATCTTATGCTTTTTCTTTTCTTGTAATAATATTCGTTGATTTCTTTTTCCATAACTTTCTATTTTCCGTTGTGATGCGGTATATTGTAATTTCTTACCATTCTTATCCATCATATAGACCAACGAATGTTTGCCTGGGTCGCACCCAACAATATTCCTATCTTTCAATGTATCTAATTGTTCTTTGGATAAATCTTCAATACCATAAAATTCTTGTTCTTGAATGCTGGGAACTCTCGCACCCCATTTCTTATCTTTCAAATCTTTTCTAATAAATAACAAGCAACAAGATACTCCGTCAGTTTGGATCTGATGATGAAACTGATAATGTTGGTTTCTAAATATTTTATGGTTCAAATTCAAAAAGGCATTCCAAATGTCGCGTTGGTTTTCTTTTAGGTTTTTATGTAATTCGCCCTTTTTGATTCCATCTGTTTTATTTGCTGGACAAAATAAACTAACCAAACTTGCTGTATCTAAAATAATATGTTTTGGAACAATATTGGTTCGTAGTGGTAAGGGTTGGAATAATTTACTTTCTTGTTTTTCCAACACTTCGTTCATATACAACATTCTTTTCAAATATTCAAATGGTCTAACTTTCACATCATAATAAACTGACTTTGTAATGTTGGTTGGTAAAATATTATGTAAATGAGTGGTTTTCCATTCATTGAATATTTCATCGGTTTCATTATTCAAAGTCATTAGTTGATGTTTCAATTTGAATAAAATAAATTTATCCTGAGTTATAGCAGTTGTTGTTTTGTTAATAAATCTTAAAAAGTGCTGAACGAAATGCTCTTGTGTGTTATTGGATAAAGAAGTATGAATTTGTGTTGCTAAATAAGGTAATAAAAAAGAAGTATTTTTCAAATTGGTCTTCTTGTGATTTATAGCTGGTTGATATTCTTCCAAATAAAACTTCTCTAACTTATCAAGTAATTCAGTATTTTTACATTTAGCACCTTGATTGTTTTTTGTCCCTAATGTTTTGATACAATACAAAATAAAAGTGTTATCAATTTCAGGCAAAGCAAATTTATTGGAATAGCAATTCAAAACATACAAACGGATAAACTGGTAAGAATGTATCATCAAATCATTCATTTCAAAAACCAAATTATTTACTACGGGTTGAACTAAATCACGATTGAGTAAAACAGATTTGAGTGGTATTTTGAGCGTTTTGTAGGCAGATTTATCATTATTCCTAAACTCTTTGAATTCGTCTTTCAACTTCTTCTTTTTCACCATTCTATATTCTATACAAAGATTATATTTTAAATCCTTTTTATAAAAAACAATAATATTCCTAAATGATTTCGTTTTGTTTATCTAATTCTTTTAATTTTTCTTTTCGTTTTAAATATGCCTTTTTGTTTCTTTCTTTGATTACTTCTGGCGGAACAATATAATTGGTAATTTCTCTATAATCTTTGACTTTTTGTATAATTTCTTCTTTATTTTTTTCATAATATCTTTTTGTATTGTTTGTATATTTTTTAAGATGTTCTTTGGTTTGGATTAATTCATCTTGTAATTTTTTATTTTCTTCTTCTAATAATTTATTTTTGGTTATAACTTCATCAACATCCATATTTAGTATAGTATGATAAATATTATTTATGTAATTTATCATAATAATTAATTCGTATTTTGTGCGGATTTAAATTTTTATTTGTTTATTGCGATAAAATATCTATTTTTGTATGTTTTCTTGATTTTATTCTGCGCTTCTTCGCAATCTGTCATATTTTGCCTCTGCAAGTCCTCCATGCACTCACGCAAAACCACGGCGTTTTCTTCGCAAAATGCGCTAAAACCTGTCGCGGGCTTGTAATTCTTGTTCTCAGAAAGGTTTGCTTCAATGTGCCGATCCATCTTCTCCAAGACGGACTTTTGCAAACTAACGTATTCGCGGCGCGTCGCTGGTGCCTTTTTTTCAGTGCTCTTTTTTCTGAAGTAATAACGCGCACTTTTAAACATTTTATCCAAAATGTCGCCCTCATAGTCCAGCGACATCAGGCGCTCACATTCTCTACTTACCAGCTCCTTGTTGTCTTCCACCCAAACACCCCACGCCTCCTTGTAGCCGACCCTATCATCATACTGATGAATCTTTGCAAAATTATACAAATCTGCAACAAATGGCTCCGAAAACTTGTAGCGGAATATGGTTTTATCTGTCATTTTATCGACTTACTTGATATTATTTTGCATATACTTATCTATTGTCAAAGTATTTCATTTTTTTTATCGCAATACAACATAATCAATGGCCTTTAACAAAACATGCACCATTTCGTGCCAGCCGTTTCTTGACCGATTTCAACAATGTTATATAAATATTCTAACGATAAATCACATCCCTGCTGGACCTCTTAGAGAGAAAGTCATCCAGATTCAAACGCCCCCATTGAGCGAGTTCAAGTCTCCAGGTCCGTGTTGTCCGCTTCCATTGTGCGCCCTCGCACTAAAATCCTTATGTTGTGGAGGAATCATGAGAGAAGCGGAAATATCAGACCTATTTTCATACTTGTTGGCAAACGGATACACAATTAATGAAGGCATTACCAAAATCCTTACGAAAAATGATACAGAAAACAAGCGAACCATTTGTTTTATTACCTACGTTGGACATACGTGATGTAAATATAAATTTCCTAATCAATTATGAAATTTATGAATGAATAATTTAACGACGACGACTCGTTTTTCTAGACTTTCGCTTTTTGGATTTATTACTTTTTCTAGACTTTCGTCTTTTGGATTTATTATTGCGTCCGCCTTTTCTCTTAGCTGCATTAGCAGCATTCACCAAGCTAGCTATCTCTCGGCGGTCTCCTCTTGTATCGCCATAATTCCATCTATTTGAATTCTCAAGGGTATTAATAAGGGAAGCACCATCAGGAACCGAGTTTCCGCGTAACAAATTTTCGTCTCCTGTGGCGCCAAACGCGCGTTGTGTTGCCATACGTGTAGCAGCATCCGCCCTCCCCGCGTCGGTGGATTCTTTCCCGTGAAAATGACCTGTTGCCCTTGCCGTATAAGTATTATCAAAATCTACTTTTTTACTCATTATATAAAATGCTTATATTTTAATTATCCACTCGTGAATATCAAATAAAATTGAACAAAACGGAATTAAACTTAATCCATGTATAAGATGGACTCTAAACCAGAAACAAACCCCAACATTCAACAATATTTGGCGCAACTAGATGACATACAGAAAAAGGCACATGACATTGCCAAACAACATTTGGGAACGTCATACAACATTGCAAAGAGCAATGGATATATGGACTGGCTGAAGCAACAGAATCAAAAACCAAAAACATAATTACCTCCCCCGTAATTTCTTGGTGGTTTTGTGAAAATCGCGAATCGATTTTGAGGTCCGTTTTATAATGACATGATGTACTAAGTCGCCGTGATGTTGCGCGACAGAATGACTTGCTCGGCTCAATATGGTGTGTAATTTATTTGTATTTGTATTTGTATTTGTTTTTATTTGGCCGCCCATTTGTGAGTTGTTTTTACGTGTATTTTTTTTATTACGAAAACTATGAATACTATTGTCATGTTCGATTAAATGGTGCACATCTCCGCGATGTTGAGCAATAGAATGATGTGCGCGGTCTATAATCGTCTGCAAATTATTAGTAATAATTTTCCCGTCGCCTCCAAATTGTCCCGCAACATCATTTATTTTATTATACTGGTTATTAAACTCATTCTGAACCTTGTTGATTTGATCCGTAATTTTGGTGACACTTTGTTTTGTATTTTTTATGCCTGCTAGCACATTATCTGCTGCAGACAAGGCCGACACTGCATTACCAACCGCAGGCGTTGCTTTGAGTATATTCAACCCAGTATCAAATGATTTTGAAGTTATATCTTCGACCATGTTTTGTATCGTTCCTTCAATATTTGTTTGAACATCTTCCTTCACTTCCGGCGGTAAACATCGCAACATTCGTTTCTCGACTTGTCTTGTAACCAGTCGATTTACCAAGTCAGATGCTTTGTGCGATAATTTAGTTTTTAATTCATAAATATAACCATTGTTGAGTTTTTCCGGTTCCTTCTTTTCAGCTGGCACCTGACCCGAAAGCGGTGCAACCGCGTTTATTTGTGGGGTTGTGCTATTTATTGAATTCATCTTCTTACATTAAGATGAGGTTTTTTTTGCTTGCATCTTCTTAAAATCGGCAAAAGACATTTTTAATCTTTTGTCCACCAGCGTTTTATCTACCTTTTTCAAGACTAGAAAGTTAGAGTACCGACCATCGCACGTATAGTGATTTGCATTCTCCTTTAATATTACATCCTCGGTCTTTGTATTCGCAGTCGTTGCAGTTGAATTGCCAGTTGTTGGCTTGTTCGACGAGTCCTTGGTCGTATTTTTATTGTAAGTCTTAAAATTTGCAAACACGTTCTTTTTCTTCGGCTCTTCCTTCAATTCCAGTTCTTGTTGTTTTTCGGCTTGTTCTTGTGCTTGTTCCTCTTCTAGTTTTTTCGTATTTTTTTGTTCTTCTATTTTTGTCTTGGCCTTGTTGATTTCGTCCTCCATATCAATAAACACACGTTTGCAATGAAAAGTAATGACGTATTTTCGCGCAACAACTTCCAAATAACGATACGGCATGACACTATCGCTATAATACACAAACGCCTCTCTCTTGATGTCGTAGTGCATGGCGACATTCCCCAATGGCGTATGTTCCACCACGATGCTATTTTTCAAGGATTCTAGGTCTAATGATTCATTGTCAAACGACATACTTTTAAATTTCTCTAAATACTTGTCAGGATAAGGTACTTCTACTCGCGTTGTTATCTCTTGTACTGGTTCTACACTATTCTCTAATTTGCCAGCAGTATCCTGTATAACTATCATACTTGAAAATAACAAGAACAAATTGACATTGGAGAATAGATATATAAACGGCATCAAATAAAAAATATAGTAATACAATCCTTCCATGGGTTCTATATCATATAACTGCATCACTATATTTAAATATTTTTTTGGTATCTATAAGTTTTTTATGGTTTCTTGTCTCTGTGCAAATAATGTAGCAATATCTTCGCTCAAATCTGGTACGGGAATGAGTTCGTATGTTTCTTCTGTTGCATCGGGATGCAGACGAACAAGACACAATTCGCCGACTTTTCTATCATACTTGGCTTCAATGATGGCCTTGTACGTGTTCAACTGAAGCGCGTAGTGCCAGAAATTGGAGTCGGGCATGTGGCTGATGCAAAAGGTCGTCGCATACTTGTTGAACGTGTTTACCTTTGAAATGTCCTTGCTCCGCTTCCAATCATATATCATAAGGGTCCCATCGGGCTTTTCATAAACCATATCAATGGACCCCGACAATTTCAGGTCATCGTGATAAATCAGCCACTCTGTGCGAAACGGCTTCAACTCAGGATGGTCTTGCACAAATCGGAGGAAATACTTCCACTCGGGGGTGTTGGCGATGGGGTTCTCTTTAAGTTCATTTGTCCATTTATTATATAAGTCCGCGTGTGTATATCCGGGTGGGGTCTCGGGGTTGTTCATGAAGCATTCGATTTCATAATGCATGTCTGTTCCTGCGCCACTTACCGCTGCGCCGTTGTCTGTCCATTGCTGCTTGATTTGCTCGGCTGTCATTCCCCAATACTTGTGTCCTGGTTTCCAGTTCTTGCCTTTCATCATCTGCTTGATGATCTTGTCCGCGTCGAAATGCGGGAAATGGCTGTGGTTCCAGGTTGTGACGGAAGTATACTTGCTGGTCGGATCTGTGCTGATGGTATACTTGTGGCCTTCCTCCTGAAAAGAGATGTTCGCATCTCGTGGGTGGGCATTGTTGGCGGAGAGAACTGGGTGTAATTGAGTTGCTTGCATCATTCTTCTTATTGTTGTTGTTGTTTGAATGATGCAAATAGTGTAAAATGTAATCAATTTTTTATTAGGTTCGTTCAAAATAAAAATGAACCTAATACATTGGTATGATGGAAAAATAATACGCGTATATTTACACGATGGAATTTATCTGCGAAGCCCACGAAAAAATGCGCCGGGAGACGCCCTTATCTCCCTGTAGATTTAAGTGCCGAGTTTGCAAAGAGAGACGTATTCATGGTTTTACCAATCCGAATCACGTCTCAAATCCATTTGGATATTTGTACCTAGCCCCGAGTGTTTGCGAGAAATGCTCGGTGGAATGCAAAATATGTATGTGGTGTTATAATGGAACCGAATAATTCCATTTGCTTATTTATGGTTGTGGAAAAGTCATGAGAGACATATTTGATTTGATTTCTTGAACCTCTTTTTTAAGGTCTTGAATCTCTTTTACCAAGAGGCCAATTAAACCCATGTAATTTACGGACTGATAATTTTCGGCGTCTTTCTCTCCATTCACAAGATACGGGAAGTGTTCTTGTAGTTCATGCGCAATGAATCCCATATCTTCTTTGTTGGATAATCTATTGAAATAGGAAAGGGGGCGCAAGTTATCTATGGTGTTCGTTATTGGTTGCACATTGTCTTTGATGCGATAATCAGATGGAATTGACACATTTGTTGCTAGTACGTTGCCACTAACGTCCAATGTAGCATTTGCGGCAATTGTAGTTTTTCCTATGGCTACGCGTCCAAAAACCTTTACATTCCCGTTTATTGGGTCAATATTCAAATTACCCGTCGTGTATATATTGGTATTGCCACTTGTATCTACTACTATTTCACCTACTATGGAAGCATTGGCGACACCATATCCTTCGTCAAAAATAGTTGTTGTAGAACTGGCAATAGGAGTCCAACTTATTCCATCGCTAGAATACGCAACACTATATGTTCCAGAACCAACAGCAACCCATCTATTTTGTTGTGCTGAATATGAGACACTATATCCAAGAGAAAAAATCGTTGTAGAATTGACAACCCCAGTCCAATTTATTCCATCGCTAGAATATGCAATACTATTTGTTCCAGAACCAACAGCAACCCATCTATTTTGCTCTGCTGAATATGCGACACCTTGTCCTACCACAGAAAAAATACTTGCTCCGATCCCAGTCCAAGTTATTCCATTGATAGAATACGCAATAGTATTTATGTCAGTACCAACAGCAACCCACAAATTTTGGGGTGCTGAATAGGCGACACTATTTCCTCCATGAGGGAAAATATTTGTTTGAGAATTAACAACCCCTGTCCAAGATGTTCCATTGGTAGAATACGCAATACTATTTGTTCCGTCACCAACAGCAACCCACAAATTTAGTTGTGCTGAATAGGCGACACCTCCTCCTACCGTAGAAAAAATACTTGTTCCGACCCCAGTCCAACTGCTAGCATTGGTAGAATACGCAATAGTATTTGTTCCAGCACCAACAGCAACCCATAAATTTTGGGGTGCTGAATAGGCGATACCTTGTCCATAATTCGTAAAAACACTTGTTGCTGCAGTCCAACTGGTAGGATCGCTAGTATACACAATAGTATTTGTTCCAGAACCAACAGCAACCCACTTATTTTGCTGTGCCGAATATGCGACACCATTTCCCAAACCACTTGCACCAAAAAAGTTTGTTGCTATTCCATTCCAATTTATTCCATCGCTAGAATACACAATACTATTTATTAGATTACCGACAGCTACCCAAGGATAAGTTTGTTGAGTATTTTCAAGTAAAAGCTCATTTGTTGTTGGTTCTGCACTAGTGCTGTAAGTAATCTCCGATGTAGCCGTATTATATTTTAAAATAGCAGTGTTCTCGGCGTTTCTTATTGGATTCACATAGAACGCACTCGGAGTGCTGGGACTTAAATCTGCGCCTGACGCATTTAATATGATACTATTGGCGGGTTGATTAGTTTGACCTGCGCTATTACCTATTGCGATTGCATTTTCACCTTGAAGCAAGTTGCCTGCCTGATAACCTATGGCAATAGCGCTATTGCCTTGAGTATCTACACCTGCACACGAACCAACCGCAACAGCATTATTGCCTTGACTCAGTTGACCCGCGGTATTACCCACAGCAACAGCAGCAGCACTCTGATTAAAAGTACCTGCATTATAACCCATCGCAACGGCATATTGTAGTTGATTAGAATTGCCTGCACCATTACCCACCGCGACAGCACTATCGCTTTGAGTAGTTTGACCTGCACCATTACCCAGAGCAATGGCGTTTACTTGCTGACTAGAATTGCCTGCCTGATAACCTATCGCGACAGCATAATAGCTTTGATTTGTTTGACCTGCATTACAACCCATAGCGATGGCGGTTTCTTGTTGATTAGAATTGCCTGCCTGATAACCTATCGCGACAGTGCTTGAACCTTGAGTAGTTTGACCCGCACCCGAACCCAGAGCAACGGCTCTTGAACCTTGATTTGAATTACCTGCCTGATATCCTAACGCAAGAGCACTATCGCCTTGCGCCGAAAAACCTGCACTTGACCCAATTGCTACCGCATATTGATTTTGATTCAGAGAACCTGCAAATGTGCCTATGGCAATAGCATTCCCGCTTTGATCTAGTTGACCTGAGGTAATGCCTATAGCAATAGCATTCCCTTTTTGTCTCGTTAGACCCGCACTCGTACCTATAGCAATAGCATTTCCGCTTTGATCTGTTAGACCTGCGTTTTCACCAATAGCAATGGCATGTGTTTGTTGACCAGAATTGCCTGCATTTGAACCCACCGCAACGGCACCAGCAGATTGATTAGTTTGACCTGCATTAGTACCTACGGCAACAGCAAACCCAACTTGGTTCGTTTGTCCTGCATTGCTACCAATCGCAACGCCATATGCACCTTGACCAGTGCAACCTGCCAAATAACCTACAGCAACCGAATTATTGCCTTGATTAAAATTACCGGCTTGATAACCCATGCCAACAGCAAAACCAAGTTGGTTCAGTTGTCCTGCTTGATAACCTAACGCAACTGCATTTCCACCTTGACTAGTCTTACCTGCCTGATAACCGATAGCAATAGCATTTCCACTTTGATCTGTTAGACCTGCGTTATAACCCACCGCAACACCATATATTTTTTGCCTACTTTGACCCGCACTCGTACCTATAGCAATAGCATTCCCGCTTTGATCTGTTAGACCTGCATTATAACCCATGGCGATGGCGGTTGTAGATTGATTAGAATTACCTGCGCCGTTACCCACCGCAACAGCACCTGAAGATTGACTATTTTGACCTGCTTGAATACCTAACGCGACAGCAGTTGGTCCTTGACTATTTTGACCCGCGTATCTTCCAAGATGCACTTGGGCGCTACCGACTGCCCAAGCACCAGCACCACTAGCAAGTGTGTCGTCCCAATAGACATAGTCAGAGTAATATTGTCCAGTTATAGAAAGAAATCCACCTGGACCAGCTGGACCCGTTATCCCAGTGTATCCAGTTGCCCCCATTAAACCTGTTGCACCCACCGAACCTGTTGCACCTGCCGAACCTGTTGCACCCGCCGAACCCGCCGAACCTGTTGCACCCGCCGAACCCGCCGAACCTGTTGCACCCGCCGAACCTGTTGCACCTGCCGAACCTGTTGCACCTGCCGAACCCGCCGAACCTGTTGGACCCGCTGAACCTGCTGGACCTGTTGCACCTGCCACACCTGTTGCTCCCGTGCCTGAGGCTGTCCCTGGATCTCCTTTTTGACCAGTGGGTCCAGTTGCTCCAATCGGCCCAGTTGCCCCACTTCCAGTAAATCCATTCGGCAAAAAAGACCCATCACAAAAATAGATACTTTGTACATTTAATATAGAATTACAGCTCATGTCTAGATGACTTTGACTTAATATCTTTGAATTATTTAAGCCAGCCGAATTAGAAATAGTCACCCTTGTTTCATTTGCATATTCATGATGCACTATATTTCCTATAGCAGAACGATTAATCCCACCATATTTTCTAAAACTGCTCATATAGTATCTCTCTCTAAAAAATAGTAGGACATTTAACACTTTAGTGCAAAGAATATTGCATCGCGACAACCAACCTATAAATAATTTTCTTATTGACCTCCAATAGGAAAATTTAATGCGAACGGCTTCGTGAAGATGAAGAACTACGTCGTCCATTCAACCGAATCCTCATAGTTTTAGGGCGGTTAGTCGCCTTGCGACTTGATGCCTTGCGCCGATTGCTTGTCGTCGTCTTCGGTCGTCGTTTGTATTTCCGAGTACGGATGACTCGTATCGGTTGTTGGTACGAAACCGGCTCCAGTTTATAGACTCTTCTATCCACTAAAAAATCATTTTGCAACCGATTTTCCAAAGGCTCATTTACAGACGGAATATTCAAGAGATTGGCTAAATCTTCATTAGATAAGACCGCCTTATAATGCGTCATTTCACCATTGCTTCCAATATCTAAATCAATGTCAGCATTATCGCCATTGTAATCTACATCCCAGCTTACTTCTTTTGCATCACGTTGCGTCCCATGTTGAATATATGCCTTGGCACTCCCCATGGTTTTTATATAAGTTTTGGCGTCCATTATAATTATCAAATATAATATTATATGGACGTAGATGATATTGACAATTTAGAATATGACGCCATGGAACAAATCAGTAATGACAATACTCGTTCTTCACCTTATTTAAATCATTTAGTAATACCCATCAAACAAATAGTTCGCCCGTCGCCTGCGCCAATGACATTTCAAACACCTGTAAAAGTAAAAAAAATAGATTATGACGATATCCTTGCGTCAATGAATCTATACGTGAAAGATGGGCAACTGCATAAAATAAATAGTGGCGAGGGAATCAACATGAACTGCCCTAAACCGAGGCCCACACAACCCACACAAGAAGAGCTGCAAAAACAACGCAATGAACGACGCAAAGCATTGCATCTAAATTATTTGCAACAACAACGAATGCGTGCTCAAATCGCCGCAATAAAAACAAAACAGATCAAATTTATAAACGATTCCAGAAATATTGAATTAGATAGTCATACTACTATGCATATTTTCAAAATGTTCGGCAAATAATGTCGCGACTTACAAAAAAAAATGAAATCAATTGATATGATCATATTTATTCTGGGCGGGCTACTAACTTGGCTCGCTCATTGGGTAGACTAGGTAAAGTTAGAGACAGATAGCGTGAAAAGCACCTTCGAACGTGTATAAATGGATATAATACTTAAATCGTACGATTTTGGTATATATATCCTGGATCCCTAGAGACCTGGATCCCGTTCCCTCTGTCTAATGTTGAAATTATTATTATCTGATATTATCTTGTTAAAACTCAATTACCTTCGGGCAATAGGGCGACAAACACGCTGTGGAACTGATCACTCCCCAGTGCATGTTTGACTTGATAATATTCGGGTTGGCACTTGCTTGCCAACTCTAGGGGTAAATAATGAAATGTGATGCTACAATTGTAGTTTAGAATTGCACTACATGGTATAAATTGGGAGATTAACGTATTAATAAAAAATTAATCCGCATCTTTCATAGTAGGCCTTTGCTTTCGTAGAAAAGGTAGACGACAATCCGTATCGAAAACGGAAAGCAATCACAGGGGACGCCCTGTTTTTTTTCGCAGCAAATAAAAATAAAAATAAAAAGACAATGCTTGCTATTTTTATTTGTATCCTTTGGTTCTCTACTACGATTGACAATACACCCTCGCACGACACATGGGACAATCTACATAGGGTCTACTGGTCCACGCATCAAATTTTTTATTTTGGTCGGTATGTCCTCCCCAACATCTTCCACAAAACATGTGTTTGCATGTATTCAACAATACAGGACTTTCATATTTTGCGCCATAAGTATATACGCAGTTTTCTATCCAAGACGAGGTGCGTTGACACCAATGATGCATAAACATGTTTTCGTAGCAAATTGGACAATCTTTTATTTCGGGGGGCGAAGATTTCAACTCGCGAACTGGCGCGAATCCAGTCCATCGGTCAACAAGCGCTCGCACAAGTCGGTTCTTGGACAGCGTAAGTGAAATCGGTTGTAGCGAATACTTGCGGTTAAACTTGTTTCCCATATGGTCGTGTTGCCAGGCAGTTTTTTCGTAAAGCGCATAATTGCTCGCAATATATCTCAGTTCGTTGATGGCAAACGAATTAAAATCGGGACACTCAGGACGCAACATGCAATTAGACATTCCATCTAGAAATTTGCGTCGCCCGTTCATGTTGCTATTGCAACGTCTAGTCTTGTGGGACAAGCTGTTGCAAAAATCGCATCTAGTTGTTGAAGTCATCTTGTAATATGCTAAAATTATAATATTTAATATATAATTATCAATTAAAAATATTTCAATTTTTTTATACAAAAAAAATTGAAAGAAAATATCTATGTAAAATAAAAGGTATAATTGAAATGAGCGATTCTTCTGTTCCAAACGAAAATATGATTCCCCAAAACCCTCCTCTAGTAAATCCGCAAAATACCAGTGCGCAGGCAAACAATATTATTACACCTACACCACCTGCTTCCCCTGCACCAATTCATCCTCCAAGGCTAGAGCGTCGCAATAATAGTCGCGCTCCAGTATTGCTGCGCAGTGATTCAGTTCATCATGTTATGTTGGAGCGCAACGACATGGCTTGCCCCGATCTAATGCTGGACCCAAGCGATTTTGATTACGACTCAGTGTTGGAGCCAGATCCGAATTTTGAGTTGTTTGATCCAAACATTTATATGTATACAGGATACGGCCCAGTTCTGGAGC
>Ga0209296_1000991_pt1 | contig 23109 bp, 35 predicted proteins | sample S_130206_EF_Meta_FD_187319 | JGI IMG/M metagenome (GOLD analysis project Ga0209296, IMG submission 187319) | Freshwater microbial communities from Lake Simoncouche, Canada to study carbon cycling - S_130206_EF_MetaG (SPAdes) (version 2) | ecosystem: Environmental > Aquatic > Freshwater > Lake ...
TTATAAGGGGTCAACAATGGAAGACAATGACACGAGTTATCAACGACTAAAACCCAAATGCACCTGCTGGTGTACAGGACACTGCGGATCAAGTTGTATGACAGACGGCTGCGACTGCCCGGACTGTGAATGTGCAGATTGCCTGGACAAAGATGTCAACCGTGGTTATAACTGATAATCAGTTTGACTCCAACGGCTATTGGGACCAGCCCATAGAGAAACTGCTCTACCAACCCACAATAGAAGATCTAGATCTCTTTGATCAGAACGGCTACGATCTTACACAGTTGGAACAGCACTTTGCCTACGGCAACAGAATCAAACCCAAGAAGCACAGAGATCATCTACGAGCACTCAAGCAGGATTGGTTTACACAGTTACCCAGAACAGAAGGTGCTCACCTTAATCACAGCCTGCTATTTGAACGCAAGGGCTACAAGGGTGCCGCCCTAGAAGAATTACAATTCTGGGCAAAGACCTTGCCATTAGTCAACAAGGTCATTGCCCTACGCCCTAAGTGGGGATTAGACTTCTCAATGGACTATGCTGACCGTGAAGGCAGAGCATTTGAAGTCTTACATTGGGAATGGGACAGCTTTGTCTACGAAGAAACTCAGTGCATCAAAAACATTGTAGAGCCCGTGCTGTTAAACATTGACTGGGCAGATGCAGCTCAACAGATCCTAGCACAAAAGCACAAGTGGCATCACCTAGACTTCTTTGCCCAGAGCCAATGGAAATGCAGATACTTTGGCATTCCAGAGGAACGATTCAAAATGGTCGCTTGGCAATAAATAAAAGTATGAAAAAACTACTAACATTATTATTTGTCTTTGCTTCCTTTAGTTCTTACGCCTGGGACCAAAGACCTCCGTTACCCGTAGATGCTTGTAAAGTACACAGTCCCTACGGTTTTGCTCAAACACAGAAATCTGCAGGCCCTATCTGCAGAGAAGCTTATCTAGTAGCATTTGACCCTGCTGCCAAAATTCCTGTTTATGTAGCCTATACCCTATTGCCACAAAATGCTCTAGGATGCTTTCCACGCACCAACGCTTTCGTAGCTGATCAATCAATTCCGGGCGGGCCACGTCCAGATGACTATGCTGGCACAGGCTACGACAAAGGACATGCTGCTCCGGATGGTGACCTAAGCTGGAGTCAACAAGTGGAATATGAAAGTTTTTTAATGACAAACATGTACCCTCAACACGGCTCTTTAAACAGGGGAATTTGGAAATTGTTGGAAACATCCGTCCGCGGTTGGGCAGTTCAAATGAACCAACCATACACTATATACGTGGGGGCATTATATGGCGCTGGTAACGAGCGTATCGGTAACGGTGTTGTTGTTCCACATGGATTTTACAAGATTGTTATCAACAATGCCACAGGTGCAGTCGCTGGTTGGGCATTCCCACATACTAAACCTTACGTGAATTTGGGCAACGACCTAACCAAGTTCCGTTTACCACTTGCTCAAATTCAAACACAGGCAGGTGTACAATTTAAGTTTCCAGCTAACGCAAAAGAATTAAATCCAGGACAAGAATGGCCTGTGGACTATGGCGCATTGACTAATGCCAAGCGTGCCAAGTGTGGTAAGAACGCTGAATAAAGAACACCTACCTTAGGAACGCTTGCGTTACTTGGTGTGCCCGGCTGCTGGGCAGAGGATTATGGGAGTCGTGCCCCGGAATGATCTTCTAAGTGAGCACTATTATAAAGAGCTGTGATGAAAAAGATTGCGTTATTCTTACATCAACCCAAGTGCAGTGTACAAAGTGGCAATGGGATTATGCAAGCCCTAGGCTCTCATTACAGTTTTAAAATTTTTACCCGCCACGAAGTTGAGCGGGATTTCTTTGACGATGTAGACTGTGTCTGTGTTCCCGGAGGCATAGGCGATGCAGCCAGTTTCGATTATCTGTTCAGCGAGAATGGAGATGCAGTCAAAAGATTTGTTCGAGGTGGTGGCCGGTATCTAGGCATCTGCATGGGAGCCTACTGGGCCGAACACTACTATCTTGATCTACTCAAAGACATTCGTGCAGAACAGTACATCACCCGTCCAGGTGCTGACACACGCAGGCCACACGCTAAGAATCAACGAGTGTTATGGAAGGGCGAAGAAGAGACCATGTTCTTCTATGATGGCTGTGCTCTAGTAGGCTCAGGCATTGACACAGCCAAGATATGGAGTCTGTATCCTAACGGTGACCCAATGGCAGTCATACAAGGAAATGTAGGTATTATAGGCTGTCATCCAGAAAGTCAACCGCATTGGTATGAAGGCTATTCATGGATGCAGGGCAAATACCACAACGGGCATCACCATAATCTTTTATTAGACTTTGTTGACGAACTAATGAATAAATAATTATCAAGGAGGGGCAACCTATGAAACAACGAAAGTTAGTTCAGCAGTTGTATAGGGCTTGCTTCGACCACGATGCCGAGAAACAGTTAGAACTTCGCAAGAAGGAATTCGCCAAGATCATCAAGCACAAGGCCGAAGGTAAACCATTTACAACTAAATGGACAGTGGTTCAAATCTAACACAGACTGTAACACTAATGTAATCGATACTACGGTAAATATTTGTTATGCAAAAAACTTACCGTAGTATTTTTGTAAGCGATGTCCACTTAGGTACAAAAGACTGCAAGGCAGGACAACTAAACAATTTCCTCAAGCATAATAGTTGTGACACACTATACCTTGTGGGAGATATAATCGACGCCTGGAAGATTCAACAGAACAAATGGCGGTGGAAACAGAGCCATACCAATGTGGTACGCAGAGTTCTCGGGCATGCCAAGCGTGGTACTAGAGTTGTATTCATAGCAGGCAATCACGATGAATTTCTAAGACCCATGATACCCTATGGGTTTAGTTTTGGACTAGTAGAAATACACAATCAAATAGAACACATAGGTGCAGACGGCAAACACTATCTAGTCACACACGGTGACCTGTTTGATGGCATCACTAGACTGGCACCGTGGATTGCGTTCTTAGGAGACAAGGCCTATGACTTTGTTCTTAGCCTCAACAATAAATTTAATTGGATTCGTCGTCGTATGGGTTTTGGGTACTTTAGCCTTAGCAAGTTCCTTAAGCACAAAGTTAAACGAGCAGTAGACTTTATATTCAAGTTTGAAGAAAATTTAGCCAATTACTGCAAGAAGCGTGGTTACGATGGAGTCATATGCGGACACATACATCATGCAGAGATCAAAGAGATCAACGGTGTCACATACATGAATGACGGTGACTGGGTTGAATCATGTACAGCACTTGTGGAGCATCATGATGGTCGCTGGGAAATCGTAACTTGGACCAAGGAGAGCGACCATGTGGATACTGATAATACTGGCAGTGCATCTAAACAATCCAAAAGACATTCCGGGAAAGGTAATGATAGAATTTCCTACCCACCAGGAGTGCGAGCGAGCACGATCAACAATGACCAGTTGGTTAAAGTTTGATAGTTTTAAGGTGGTAGCAGAATGCAAGAAACAATAAAATTAAGTGACCAAATTACCATTGTGGTTCCCTGTAAAAATGAGGAGAACTACATACACTATTTGTTAGACTCTCTACGCAGTCAAAGCATAGATAATACTAGAATTATCATTGCTGACTGTTCTACAGACCGCACACGACAAGTTATACAAGACAACAAGGGTTTGTTAAATGTAGAAATCATTGAGGGAGGTCCTGTGTCCTTGGCCAAGAACCGTGGAGCACAACTAGTTAACACTCCCTACATATTATTCATTGATGCTGATGTTCGCTTCTTCAAGAACACAGTAATTCGTGATGCTGTCAATTTAATAGAGCGTAAGAACCTAGACCTTATAGGATTGAATATCAAATGCTATGACAAGGACCTTAGAGCAAAGATTGGGTTTACTGCATTTAACTTAATCAATCATGCATTAAAACATTTCTCACCTTTTGCAGTAGGTGCCTTTATGTTAACTCGTCGAGATCGTTTTGAGGAGTATGGCGGCTTCCCGGAGCAGTTTGCAACATCAGAAGACTTCTTCTTGAGCCGCAAGTACAGCCCTCGAAAGTTTAGAATTGTTCGCCACCACTTCGGACAAGATAGTCGCAGGTTCAAGAAGATGGGCTATATGGGTATGGCCAAATATCTAGTCAAGAATTTTGTTAATCGTAATAATAAAGCATACTGGGACAAACTAGATTCATCTAGGTACTGGAGTTGATGTAATATTGTCGTAATCGATTATTCTTTAAATATATGTGTGCCACAAGCACACTAACCACAAGGAGCTCAAAATGAAACTTGAAATGACAGTACACGGGTTAAACGTTAATTTAGAATTAGATGATGCCTACAACGGCCTAGAAGTTTTACAGCATGTAAAAGATCTAATTGACGAATTGTCAGCATACGACAAAGTCATGCTATCAATAGTATCAGCACCGGATGACGAAGACTTTGAAGAAGCAGAAGAAGAAAATGAAGAGTATGAAGATATGTCAGAGGAAGATCATGTAGCACAAGCAACATGGCCTTTTCCAGAAGGTGGATTGGATGATCAAGGTGCAGAAGTAGTTGCTTTTGTTGAACCAGAACAAAAAACAGCTTAATTGTTAGATAAAATCGGATACAAGATATGGTATCACTGGAATCCGTAACCAGTAACTATTTTATAATATCGTAAATTTCTTTCCAGTTCTTTGCAACAGGATAATCACACACATGATGCATGTTGTGTCCATGCTCAATAAGAATACTTTTTAATCCCATAGCGTGTCCAACATCTGCATTCTGCGGCTTGTCTTCAATCCACCACTTGCCACTGTCGCGATATGGTTCTAGTGCTGTATCTTTGTCCGCTCCTGTATCTAAACAAATCACTGACTCTATGGCATTGCCAAATAACTTACGCAGATTCTTTCCACGCAGCTTCTGTGCATTTTTATCTAGACTTAGACTGGTAATAACACGGAACTGGTATCCATGTTTTTCGTGTAAGAGTTTAACATAGTGAACACTGTCACGAAGTGCAGGAAGGAATCCAATAGCCGCCGATTCGTTAAAAGTTTTGACAACTTTCTTGGCATCTTTTTCTTCCAGCTCATTGTAGTGATGATGCAGATAATAGCTTTTCTTGTTATCTGCTGTCAGTGTGTAACCGCGTTCTTGCATCCAAACTGAGAATGCCCATTCCCAATCTAGTATCACACCATCGCAATCTGTAAGTATAAGTTTGTTTTTCATACTGGTATTATAGCACTAGTTTAGTCGTGTGTCAACGGGCTAAGTAATCAATGAATATAATAATCTATACCTTGGTGATGGTACAAATCACCATAGCCTGTGTTACCCTATACCTGCACAGAAGTCAAACACATAGAGCCGTACAATTTCATCCTGCGGTTAACCATTTTATGCGAGCCTGGCTTTGGTTCACAACAGGTATGGTTACTCGTCAATGGGTGGCCATCCATCGTAAACATCATCAGCGTTCGGATCAAGAAGGTGATCCACATAGTCCACAGATCTATGGAATTTGGCGTGTGCTATTTGGCGGAGCATTCCTCTATCATTCAGCCAGCAAAGACACAGCTATGGTCGACTCACTGAGCAAAGACTGTCCCAATGATTGGATTGAACGCAACCTTTACTCCGCACACAGTCGCTCAGGTATTCTTGTAATGCTGGTCGTAGACCTTTTGCTCTTTGGACCGTGGGGACTTGTAGTGTGGGGTATTCAAATGATATGGATTCCATTCTGGGCAGCAGGAGTGGTCAATGGATTGAGTCATTGGTGGGGATATCGTAACACAGATACCAAAGACACTAGCCGCAACATCATTCCGTGGGCTGTTTGGATTGGTGGGGAAGAACTACACAACAATCATCACGCAGATGGTGCCAATGCCAAGTTCAGTCAGAGGTGGTGGGAATTTGATCTAGGTTGGATGTATATCTGCATCCTGCGCTTTTTTGGACTGGCCAAGTTACGCACATAAGAAAAAGGACCCGAAGGTCCTTTTTCATTCTCTACTATAATATATACCGCTATGCGGTCAATAACTCTATAAAGTAATATTTACTTCTTTACGCCGCTGTTTACAAATGAGTACATTTTTTCAGCTGTTTCTAGAACTTTGTCAAGTCCTGGAAACTGTGGCATTTCAACTTTACTAACGATTTGACCAGTCTTCTCGTCACGAGTAGCAGTCATTTCCCAGCCTTGGAATTTGGCGTGGAAGTCGTCTTGTACTAGACTCTTGGCCATGCCCAAGATGTCTGTACGGATTTCATAACCGTTTTTGTTGAATTTAACTTCTGGTAGCTTTGGTGCTTCGAATGTGTTTGACATAATAATCTCCTGTGTGTTAATGTCTGTAAATTAACAACTACTTCTTTTCGCTGTTAACTTATTATATATGCTCTGCGACAGAAAAACAACTTATTTCCGGAACTTTTTTACTCGTTCTTTGATAAGTCCAACCACTTGGTCGCTGAGCACTACTTCATAGTGGTTGCAGTTCTACTTCTATTAGTTCCATATCCTCATGATGCTTCTGACTGGCTATGGTTACCACGCCGTCATTGGGCTCATGCATGAATGGACTTTGGCCTTTAACTGTTACAATGTTAGTCCAAGGGTGCTGTATTTTAATCTTATCTGCTTGCCTCATTACCCACGAGCTGGGACCAATGTCTCGCATCAGTCTGCTGAAGGGCAAGAAGTATTGAGCATAGTCTGCTACTTCTGCGCCACCATAGGGTGTGCTTAGAGTAACAGCACCTTTAACAGCATTAGGCATTGTATTAGCTAGGTGCAGGCTGTAAATACCGCCTAGGCTATGAGCAATGAACACTATATCAGTGTAATTACTCAATGCTGACTGCATGTCTTTTAGGTTATTCTCAAACCCATTGCGACTGTCGTAGTTGATATCTACTCCGTTGCCTAATTTACTTCTAATATAATTGAAGCTTTCGCTGGTGGCATTAGCTCCGTGAATGTACACCAAGTTCATGCCAATATTTATTAAGATCCGTAGACAGCTTTAGCTTCTTCTATACGGCCTTGACGAGCAAGACTTGCGGCAGCACGGGCCTGTGCAAATGATTCTAAAAATGACCAGATTGAGTTTAAGATTGTTTTCATAGATAAGATTCCTTTTGAGAATTAAATTGTCGGATGTAGTTTTCCAACTGTGCGGCATCGGTAATGCCTTTGGTGCTTAGATATTGATCTAAGCGGCTTTGATAGCTAGATCCTGGAAACATTTCACTTAATCGTTCCAAGATAGACTGCATTTTTTCTGATAGGTATTTCATTTTGTGTATCCTCTGTGTATGTAGCGACTCATGGTTTCTACTGAGTATTTAGTTCACTATACATTACAGTTAGATTAAAATCAACATAGACCTTTGCCAAAAACTAATGTATAATAAGATTTAATTTGAGTTAAATACGTAATAGGAAACAGTTTATGAAACTTCGCACCAGATCGATTCTGCAGGAACTTAATAGTATTGCTGATGTACGTAGTACAGACTCTCTAATCGAAAGTCGTGCCACTAACATCATTAATTCTGCAATTAATCTGCTGGAAAGCATCCACAAGCACTACGATGCTGAAAGTGCTGATGAGTTAGAGCGTAGACTAATTAATGCTATCAAAGGACAAGATCCTGCTAAATTTACACGTGGTGTGCGTAGGATTGCAGAGTCACGTAAACAACGAAGAAAACTAGATGAAAGCAATGACAACTAATCTATTTGAGGGCGGCAACGTATTCAAAGGCCCGGATAAAGAACCATTAACACAGCGCATCGCTACCAAAGATGTGCCAGCGACCATTGACTTTATTGAAAAGGTCACAGGATTAGATTTCACTAAAGAACTAGACCCAGATGACAAAAAACCAGTAAAGTGGCTAGGCACCACAGGGCGTAAAGAAGATCCGGATGGCACATTTGAATTAAACAGTTCAGGCGACCTAGATCTTAGCGTAGATGCCAACGAAGTAGACAAAAAAGAATTTCAAGCCAAGCTGGTTGCACAGTTTGGTAAAGACTCAGTTAAATTAAGCGGCGACAGCGTACATTTAAAAACACCAATTGCAGGTGATCAAGTCAATGGCTTTGTGCAAGCTGACTTTATGTTTTCGGCTAATCCGAAGTTCCAACAGGGCAGTATGATTGGTGGACGTGGTTCTTATCGCGGTGAACATCGTCATATTTTATTGAGCAGTATTGCTCGTGCTAGAGGATTAAAGTATAGTCCAAAGTTTGGATTGTTACATGCAGATACCAGCGAACCATTAGAGAACGGTGATGACTGGAATACTATTGCCAAACAGTTACTAGGACAAACTGCCACAGTTAAAGATGTAAAAAGTGTAGACGGCATCATCGCCTACATTATCAAATTACCTAACTATGATGAGTTAGTAGCAGGTGCTAGAGAAACACTGGGTAAACAGGGCATTGAACTGCCAGTTAAAGAAGCATTTGAAAGTTACGTGCCAGGTAGCAATGCTTGGATGCGTAGAATGATTAATATTGTAAAATGAGATTCTGGGAAATATTAACTGAAGCTGAAGCACCTGCTCCTAAGAAGGTAGGCAGAGAATTCAACCACCTAGAAGATCTAGTGTTCACAGAAGCTGATGGTGCTGTTCGTGCTATCAAAGTATTGAAAGATCTAGCCAGCCCGGAAACCAGCATCACAATCAAGTGGGACGGCAATCCCACAGTATATTGGGGCAGAGACGATGATGGTACATTCCGCTTAGTAGGTAAAAACAACTGGGGCCGTGAAGAAGGCAAAAGCTCTAGCCCAGAAGAACTTGCAGGTTTTATCAATAGCAGAGGCAAGGGCGAAGAATGGCGTGCCAAGTTTGCCGGAGATATGGCTGCTCTATGGCCCGTATTTGAACAAGCAACTCCTGCAGATTTCCGTGGTTATGTCTACGGTGATATCCTATTCCACCCAGGCAAACCATATCAAGGCGGCGACGGACGCATAAGTTTTACTCCTAATCAAACAACCTATTCAGTAATTGGCAGTAGCCAAATTGGTAGAGAATTGGCCAAGGCCAAAGTAGCAGTGGCCGCACACAAACTCTTTAGTTACTTTGGAGACAAGAGCGGTGAGGATTTTACAGATCCTGATCAGTTTAGTACTAATCCAGAATTGAAAGTATTTGGCCTAACCAGTGTCAGCCATAGACCAGCTGTTGGCGCAGAGAATCTTGCCAAAATCGAAGTGCTGGCCAAAATGCAACCAGCTATTAACAAACTACTAGCACCAGTGGCAGGCATGGGCTATTTACAAAGTGAGATCTATACATTTGTTAACACTCAGAGTAAAGCCAAACAACTAGATAAAATCAACACAGAAGCTTTTATGGCCTTTGAGCAAAAGACTCCTGCAAAAGCAGCCAAAATACAAGCACACAGCGAATCACATCCCGGCGTAATGGACAAGATGTTTGAGCTAGTACGTGAAATTATGGCGGCCAAAGACGAAGTAATCCGTGAGTTAGATAGTGCAGGAGGCGACATCACTGCCAGCACAGGTGGTAAACCTGGCGGTGAAGGCTATGTTGCAGGCGGTACAAAACTAGTTCCACGCGATCGTTGGACTCCATTTAGAGCCGATTAAGGTCTCAAGAAGCCTGATTTTTCCATTCCAATATAAATACTTTATAAGAATCAGGGTGATTCTTAGTATTGCCAGTCCCGGAGCGGGACTATTGATCAAGGAGAACATATCATGGCAGATTTAACAAGTTTTGCACAGACCTACAGCAATGCAGGCGCAGCAATCACAGCATCTTACTTACCAGCTAACAACTACAAGTTGTTGGGCGACGGCGCAGCAGGAATTGGTCCATACACACGTTTTGGTACACGTCAACTACAGGCTATCCAAGTTGTTTCCGCATCTTTGGACTTCACAACAACTCCAACTATCACTAACAGCCTAATGTCTAAAGCAGTAGCTGGTTTGATCGCTGGTGGTGCTGAAGTATTCTACATTGGCAAGCCACACGCTAGCACACAGGGTTTCATTGCTCTAGTAGCATTGGACACAGCTAACGCAGGTGGACGTGGTGCTGACAGTATCGGCGGTACAGCTGACACAGGCAACACAACCTACGAAACTCTAGAAGAGTCAGTATCTTTGAGAGCTAAAGGCGCTAACGGTGACATCACAATCACTAACGTCGTTCTAACAGGTACAACATTTGCTTAATAGCATTTAATTCTCAGGGATGGGAAGATGGGGGCGGATTTATTCCGCCCTTTTTTTATCGGTGTAAATAGTAGCATATTATGCCACGCTATCGTATTATCACACTTGTCGACATTACTAGGACCAATCCACATAGGTCTGAAACTGATACACTGAAACTTCGTCAACAGGCCAATTTTAACAGCCTACTACAGGCCATTGGTCTACGAAGCAACGTACAATGGGTGCGAGATCCTATAATGAGCAAGGGTAGTCTGCCCTATGATATAGGTGGCAAAGCCCATCATTGGAGTTGGGAGTTTGATGTTGAACGCGACGATGTTTTTTTACGTGACAACAATTCTGTTGGCCTACTAATTGATGATTTACACGGCGTCCCAATCATAGCTAATTTAACTAATTCTGTAGACATAGACCCTGCTTGCTTTATTAGCAAAGGTGATCAAGCCAATATTTGGGTCCGTGATATAACCAATTCAATATAAATAAAGCATACAGGCAAATCACCATTAGGCATTCGATTATACATTAGGCACATGGCTCGGAGCGAGCACTTGACTTATAACATTGGAGATAGCCTAAATGGCCACGAAAGAAGCAGTTGCACAATTGGCTGCACTACCTGAGCGGGTAGCTGTAGTTGAAATCAAAGTAGAAGCGATTAACGAAAAACTTCTTGATATCAAAAGTGATGTCAGAGATATGCACGACTGTTTAGATAACACTCGTGATTTACTAGCAGACAAACTAAAAGAAATGGCTGAGGCATCTAATAGCCAACATGCAGAACTTGCTAACAAGATTGGTGATCTAGAAAAAATCAAAAATAAGTACACTATGTACATGATGGTATTGTTAGCGTTTGGTGCAGGCACTGGCTGGATGGGGCATTTAAATATGCCATTGATACTCAAATTCCTAGGACTCTAAAATATACGCAGTTAAATATAGGACCTAAGGGTCCTTTTTTAATGACAGATATCCGAAGACGGCTTGACCAAGTCGTCAGCAAAGAACTAGCCCGTAACATAATTCCTGTTAAGACAGATCAGGGAATTCTTGTAGGCTCTATACTCATAGTCAGCGAAGGCCCAGTTAAACATCTTTACAGCAACGAAGTTTGCGTATACAATAACATAAGTCTAAACGCAGTGGCAATTAAACTAGCCAATGCATTAGCTAGAAATCAAAATACTATTCAAATGGATCGACTATATCGTGCCGATCAAGAATACGGGCGTTGGTTCGCTGACAGCCAAACACTGCTAACCAAGTATCATTCTGCAACTAAAAACAAAGATTATGATCGTGCTGATACACTGTGGGCTAAGTATTGTGAAAGCAAGGAAAGGACCAGTTCAGCGAAATCTACCGCTATAGGTTTAACTTATTCCGTATAAATACTACATCAATCTGGATCCCTAAAAATGAGAACAACAGAACTTTTTAAATTTAATAGATCTCCTAAAAGACTAAATGAATCTTTGGAAAAACTATTCGGCAACAAAATTGATTTCGCTACCTTTGACACAGCCAAACTGGAAGATGCACGTAACAAGCTACGTACACAGATCAGCCAAGTTCGAGGCCAAAGTGGATTCACTGAGGATCTAGATAACGAAGCATACACCAAAGCACAGTTCATGCACGATGCTATTGTTGCTGAACTAGCAGATCGTCAAGAGTACATTGTTGGTACTGAAGATCAAGAAGGTATTGAACAGGAAGCTGTAGTAGCTGAAGCATACTCATATGAAGAAATCGCACAAAAAGTATATGATGAACATCCTGACCTACCAACCAGTGGACGTGGCGATGAATTTTTCAGCGCCGCATGGCCTTACATTCTAGAACTTGCTGGCGGTAGTAAAAAACGTGCCAACTATATGTTAAATTATGATGAAGATTTTCCAGCTGACCTAATCAGTGCTTATCACGACTTACAAAAACAAGGTCATGAAGTTGGTGAAGCAGGTTATCAACACGGGTTTGCTGATCCTCATGCTCCGAGCCTTGGTTCGCAAGACAAACGCGACTTTAAACGTGCTGAACTACAACACGAACTAGGTCATGAAAAGAATAACATCCAAGTTTCTATCAATGGTAAGCCTTGGAAAGTATTTGCTGGCAAAGGTACAGCAGACAGCCCAGAAGAATATCGTCATTTACAAAGCATGAAACACTGGGCCGAAAAGAAATCAGCAAGCTCAGGCAAGAAGTGGTCAGTGAGTCTAACTGGTGCTGAACCTTCGGAAAGCATTCAGTCTGAAAAGTTTGATCCATTAAAGCATGTCAACAATCCTACACAAGGTGAGAAAGATGCTGCCAAAGATGTCAAGCGTGGTAGCTATGGCGACCGTGCCGCAATGTTAAAATCTGCAGAGAATGACGGCAGATTAAAGAAAGATAAAAACGAAAGCATAAACACAGGAGAAGATATGCGTAATCTAAGAGAAGGTGAGATCCAGCAAGCTTCTGCGATCGTCACAGCAAAAACAATGGTGGACAGAGTAGGTCGTTGGATTGAAGAACTTTCTGGTATGGAGAATGACACTCTATTACAGTTAGGCGACAGTATCCGTGATGAAATGGGCCAAGAACAAGCCAAGGCATTCATTGAAGCCGTTGCTCCAGCAATTCAACAGGCTTTAGAAAATCTAAAAGCCACCCGCGATACACTTTCAACAGGCGTTCGTAGTTTGGCCAGCGGTGAGCAACCAGCAGATATGCTAGGCGGCGAGCCAGGTGCCGAATCAGGTGCTGATGATATGGCAGCTGAACCAGACATGATGAACGCAGAGCCAGGTGCAGACATGGGCGGAGAAGAAGATGCATTTGCCGCAGCTGAGCCAAGCACAGGTGGTGCAGAAGAAGCAGGACGTGAGCAACGTGAAAGCATCCAACGTAGCAATCGTTTGATGAAACTTCTAGCAGGTTAAAATGCGTTTAGACGAGATCACCTCCGAGAAAGAAAAACAACAGCTGGATGAAATACTGCCGGCTCTTGCAGCCGGTGCAGGTATGTTGGCTCGCGGTGCTGTGGCCGCCGGTGGTGCAGCTCTCAAAGGTGGTGCAGCTTTAGCCAAAGGCGCAGGTACCGCAATAGCCAAAGGTGCGCAGGCAGTCGGCAGTGCAGTCAAGACAGGTGCGCAGGCAGTTGGCCAAGGAGTCGGCAATGTTGCTCAGGCAGCGCAAGGTGCAGCCGCCCAGGGTGGTCAAATGTTGGGTGCAGAAGATCCTGCTGAAAAAGCCAAACAAGATGCAGAACATGCGAAAGAAGTACAGGCTCAGAAGCAAGACGTGCAAGATCAAATCAAAGTCAAACAACAAGAAGTACAGGCTCTACAACAACAGCTGGCACAGATAAAATGAGATTTTTTGAATTTTCCAATGATGATCAAGGTGATAAGTTTGTTATGGTTCTCCGTAACTATATTGGTCGTGCCGCCAGCAAGAAAGCACCTTCAAGTTTAAATTGGTCAGGACTTAACAAAGTATTATCTACTAGTGGATTTGAACTCAGTGCTGACTACGAAACTTTCAAGGCCATGTACGACGGCAGTCCTGCGATACAGGCCATGGTTAAGAATTTCAATGAACGCGGCCTAGAATTAAAAGTTCCTGGTGCTCCAGACGATCAAGAACAGAGTCCACAACAAACTGGAAAAACCAGTCAAGATCAAGTGGATCAAACGGCGGATAGTGCTGCCGCAGGGCAGCTTGCCCAATCACAGCAGACTCCACAAGTAACTAATCCCCAGGCTTGACAAAACAATTCTTTTACTGTAATATATACAGTATATGATTATCAGCCCACCACCCTTTGTCGAACGCTTCCAATATAAAGGCTGCGTTCAGGTCAATGACCCCGTAACACGCAAACGTGTCTACCAAACTCCAGACGGCGAAAGCCTACCCAGCGTAACTACCATTCTCAGTGCAACCAAAGATATGACGCACTTGAATGAATGGAAGAAACGTGTAGGCGTAGAAAATGCACAACGCATCACTACAGAAGCCGCAGGCGTAGGTACTGCCATGCACAGTAACCTAGAAAGGTTTATTGCCGGCATACAACGACAACCAGGTAACAATCCTGTTCATGTGCAGGCCAATAAAATGGCCGATGTTATCATTGATCAAGGACTTAGCAAGGTCAATGAAGTTTGGGCTATGGAACAGAGTCTATACTTTCCTGGACTGTATTCGGGCACTACTGATCTAGTAGGTGTCTATGACGGCGAACCTGCTGTTATGGATTACAAGCAGACTAATAAGCCTAAAAAAGCAGAATGGGTTGAAGACTACTATATGCAGTTAGTGGCCTATATATTAGCACATAATGAAGTCTACGGCACAGACATTCGTCGTGGTATTGTGTTTATGTGTAGTCGTGCTTTTGAATATCAACAGTTTGAAGTAAAAGCTGAAGATTTTAACAAGTACCAAGACATGTGGCTTAACAAGGTAGAAGAGTACTATGCCCTAGGAAGATAAATACCCTATAACGGGAATTTATCTATGGCTGTCGTACAGATATCGAAAATACAACAAAGACGCGGGCAAAAACTGCTTTCAGGTCTGCCGCAACTTAGTTCTGCTGAACTAGCATGGGCAGTTGACACACAAGAATTATACATTGGTAACGGCAGCGTCACCGAAGGTGCTCCCTATGTCGGTAATACCAGAATACTTACTGAGCACGATAACCTACTAGCTCTTGCAGGTAGCTACAAATTTGCAGAACCTGATCTCAGTATAACTGCCAGTGTCTTTAGATCAATACAAACCAAATTAGATGAGATGGAAGTCAGTGTAATTGACTTTGGTCCTGACCCAGATCCTAGTACAGATCATACAGAATACTTCCATACAGCGTTTAATCAACTATTTCAAAATGCAGATACTAAATTTAGAAAAGTCTTAGTTGTTCCTAACGGACATTACTATTTTAAAACTACATTAAAAATTCCTAGCAATGTTATCCTTAAAGGAGAAACACCCACAGGAGTCATCCTTGATATTGGTAGTACAGGTATAGAATTCCTAAGCGAAACCGGTGCAGATGTATTGACTTTTACCAGTACAGATAGACCAGAAAATATTTCTATTAGCAATCTAACAATTGCCTTTACTTCGGGTGAAACTAATTTGACTGGTTTAAAAGACAGTAAGTTTGAAAATGTAACATGGAAAGGCACGTATCAATTAGGTGACGATAACTATAATCCAATCCTGGCATCCCAGTCATATGATTTATCAAGTATTACCACAGGTGGCTATATCACAGTAACTGGTAGCGGTATTGGTACTGCATCTAGAATTCAAGTTTATGTATCTTCTACGGTAGCATCGGTTACTGCATTAGTTGATACATTAAACAATACTGATACCGTTTTTCCTTTATATTTTGAAGCTAGTATAATTGCTGAGTCTTTGATTATAACTGCCATGTTGGGAAGCGATATTTCAGCACAAGAAATTGAAAGCTATATTACTATAAGATTAAAACCTTCTACAGACGGTGCCGAGTTTATGGTAGAACCAACTCCAACTAATTCGTCAACTGGCATCAATACGGCCAAATCCGCACTTGCCTGGGAAAATAATTTCTTTGGAACTAGAGTACACAACATTGATTTTATTGGATGTTCTTTTGATTCTGTTACACTGGCAGCAAAATGTATTCACACCCACAGTGAGTCAGACTACTATGAAACTAAAATAGTCTTTGATGATTGCAAATTTTATATCTGCGATACTGCCATTTACATTGAAGGTGTAACCGACTTACAGACCAATAACTGGAGTTTCGGTCGAAGCCGTTTTGAAGACATTGCCAAACAGGCACTATTTTCAACCAAAGGTCATGGCACCAGTATCAACGATACCATTTTTACAAATGTAGGTAATGGTATTAACGGTAATGCTAATCCTGAAACCGAAATGGTAGTCTTTGGTACAAAATACGGCAACGTAGTTACTAACTGTCGCAGCGATCGTCATCAAGAAGCAGGTATCACTTTAGTTGATACCTCCGTTGGTATTGCTGAAGTTGTTAATGCTGGATCTGTAAATTTCACAGACGACTACTATAGTATCATTTATCTCAGTGATACATTTATTCCACTTGCAGTATTTTCTGTTAAGAACAGATATATTATAATTGATTATAATATTACCATAGGTGAGTATAGTTATAATAGAAAAGGTCAGCTAACCATAGTTGTCAATGATGGTGTTGAAAACACCAGTGATCATGTGGCCATTGCAGATAATTATACATACTCTATTAGCTTAGTTACAGATCCAGGAGGCCTAGTAATGACTAATTTTGAATTCAATGCAGAATTAAAAGACAATGAAGACACTACAGGTGATTCAACCCAAAGTGTTGATACTATTCTTTTAACATACAAGAATCCATTGCAGTATGCGGGCACTGGTACTATTTCTTACTCAATTCGATACGGTGTATAAGATATGTTTGATCTCTACGGCAACGAGAGATTAACAGAGTGGAAAAAGTTTAGAGACAGATTAGAAGTAAGCGAAACACCGCTTACCGATGTTGCCGAACTCTGGAGCCGAGCTCCCTTTGTTAATCATTATCTGAATCCCAAAATCCCTTCCGAATGGCCCGATCCATGGCATTTAGTTCTTGATGGCAAACTAGATGAGCTTGCAATTTGCCTAGGAATGCTGTACACTTTAAAATTAACGCAGCGGTTTATGACCAGCGTTTGTGAGATACATACGTCTATGCCAGTGGAAAATCAATCCAGATTCTATCTTGTGGTCGACAACGCACATGTGTTGAACTATGAGCCTAGGGTTGTGCATGAGTTTAAAGATTTTCAAACCAACACCTTATGGCGCTGCGGTCAGTTGCTATAAATATCAACTAAAATAGAGACATAGATGGAAATAACAGTAATTAAAAGAAGCGGAAAAAAAGAGCCATTGGCAGTTGAGAAATGGCAGGCACAGGTAGCGAAAGTTTGTAAGGGTATTGCGGATGTTAGTCAAAGTATGATTGAGATCAAAGCCCAACCTCATTTTTACGACGGCATCACCACTGAAGAAATTGACGGCATTACTTTACGTGCTATTGTTGATCTAATTGACGTTGAAAACAATCCAGACGTTGGACATGTTAATTATCAATATGTTGCAGGTAAACAACGTGTATCTATGCTACGTAAAGATGTCTACGGAAGCTACACCCCACCTAACCTATACGACATAGTTAAAAAGAATGTAGAAGTTGGTCTCTATACTCCTGAACTGCTTGTATGGTACACGGAAGATGATTGGCACAAGATGGACGATATGTTGGATCATGAAAAAGATGAACAATACGGATACGCAGCCATTGAACAGTTGATAGAAAAATATCTTGTTAAAAATCGTGCAACAAAAGACACTTATGAAACACCACAAGTTCGTTACATGGTTGCGGCCGCAACTGTTTTTCATAAAGAAGAACCTAATTCAGCTCGTATGCGATACATCAAAGAGTATTACCAAGCCGCCAGTGATGGTCTTTTTACTCTTGCTACTCCTGTACTCGCTGGCCTTGGTACTCCTACCAAACAGTTTAGTAGCTGTGTTCTTATTCGTAGCGATGATGATCTCGATTCTATTTTTGCCTCAGGGGAAATGATGGCCAAGTATGCCAGCAAACGTGCTGGCATTGGTCTAGAGATAGGACGTTTAAGATCACTAGGCAGTCCCATCCGTGGTGGTGAGATCATGCATACAGGTATGATACCTTTCCTAAAGAAATGGTTTGGTGACTTAAGAAGTTGCTCACAAGGAGGTATCCGTAATGCAAGTGCTACTGTATTCTATCCTATTTGGCATCACCAGTTTGATGATCTTATTGTGCTTAAAAACAATCAGGGTACTGAAGAGACCCGTGTACGCCACATGGACTACGGTGTCGTCTTGTCAGCCTTCTTCTGGAGAAGATTTAAAAACAAAGAAAACATAACATTCTTTGATCCAAACGAAGTACCTGATTTATATGAAGCATTCTACAAAGACACCGAGTTGTTTGAAGAGCTATATGTAAAATATGAAAAGCAGAAAGGTCTACGTACTAAGACTATGTCTGCTGAGGAAGTTTTCAAGAGTGGTATACTGAAAGAACGCACAGACACAGGTCGAATATATCTTGTATTCATTGATAATGTAATGAATCAAGGGCCTTTTGACCCTGACTATCATACGATTTATCAAAGTAACTTGTGTTGTGAGATCCTACTACCCACCCGTCCATTTAAGCGATTAGACGACGAGGCAGGCCGCATAGCGTTATGTACACTGGGATCTATCAACTGGGGATCGTTCCGAAATCCAGAGGACATGCGTAGAGCTTGTAGAATTCTACAGCGTAGCCTGTGTAACATTCTTGACTATCAAGATTTCTTATCGATACAGAGTAAACTGTCAAACGATGAGATACAACCATTAGGGATTGGTGTAACCAATCTAGCCTACTGGCACGCCAAGCGTGGTCTGAAATACGGTGACAAAGATGCACTGGCAGAGGTAAAATCTTGGATGGAACATCAAGCGTTCTACTTAACGGAAGCGACAGTAGAGTTGGCCCGAGAGCGTGGTGCTTGTCAGCATAGCTCACAGACACGATACGGCCAGGGTACGTTTCCGTGGGAGCTACGTGCTAAAGGTGTAAATGAACTAGCAGACTTTACTCCTGAATTGGATTGGGAAACACTACGTGGTAACATGAAGCAGTATGGAGTACGCAATGCCACACTAATGGCCATTGCTCCAGTAGAAAGCTCTAGTGTTGTTATTAACTCAACCAACGGTATTGAAATGCCTATGAGTTTGATCAGCACCAAGGAAAGCAAAGCAGGATCGTTTACACAGGTAGTACCTGAGTATAACAGACTAAAGAACAAGTATCAACTGATGTGGGAACAAAAAGACTGTGATGGTTATCTAAAGACTGCGGCTGTACTAGCAGCCTATGTTGATCAAAGTATTTCAACAAACACCTTTTACAACCCCGCACACTGGGCTGATCGCAGAGTGCCTACAACGCTGATTGCAAAGAATTTAATGCAGGCTCACATGTGGGGATTGAAGACATTCTATTACAGCCTAATCAACAAAGCAGGCAGCAAGGCCACAGCAGAACCAACACCGGAAGTACACTACAACGGCTTCCACAATGAACGCGAAGTTGAAACAAGCATAGAAGAAGATTGCGAGGCATGTAAACTATGAGCAAAGCTCAATATAATTTAAACACAAAGACAGACTACCTTAATCGTAAGATGTTTCTGGACCCAGCAGGGCCTGTTACCATCCAACGATTTGAAGAAGTAAAATACAATAAGATTGCCAACTTTGAAACTACTGCACGTGGTTTCTTTTGGGTACCTGAAGAAATATCACTGACTAAAGATGCTGGCGATTTTAAAGATGCTAGTGATGCTGTCAAGCACATCTTCACCAGTAACCTATTGCGTCAAACAGCACTAGACAGTTTACAAGGTCGTGGTCCAAGTCAAGTATTTGCTCCGGTAATCAGCTTGCCAGAACTAGAAGCACTAGTATACAACTGGACATTCTTTGAAACTAATATTCACAGTCGTAGTTACAGTCATATTATTCGCAACATCTATAATGTGCCCAAGGATGTGTTTAATACAATTCACGACACAGAAGAAATTGTTGGAATGGCTAGTAGTGTAGGCAACTATTACGATCGCTTGCACAGAATTAACTGTATGAAAGAAATGGACGGTAAGGTCAACGAAGCTGAACATATTAAAGCAATTTGGTTGGCACTACATGCATCATACGCATTAGAAGCATTCCGCTTTATGGTTAGCTTTGCCACAAGCCTAGCAATGGTAGAGAATAAAATCTTTATGGGCAATGGAAACATTATTCAGTTAATTCTACAAGACGAATTATTACATAAAGGTTGGACAGCTTTCCTAATCAATCAGGTGATCAAAGAAGATCCAAGATTTGCCGCAGTGAAATCAGAGTGTGAGCAAGAAGTCTACGAGCTATATCTTGATGTTATCCGTGAAGAAAAAGCCTGGGCCGATTATTTGTTTAACAAAGGTCCAGTGATTGGACTTAATGCTAACATACTTAAAGACTTTGTTGACTACACAGCAGTAGGTGCTTTAAAAGACATTGGTATCAAATACCATAACCCTGCACCAAAGTCTACACCTATTCCTTGGTTTAACAAGCATGTCGATACCAGCAAGAAACAAACAGCATTACAGGAAAGTGAAAGCACTAATTATGTTATTGGTGTTATGAGTGATGCCATTGACTATGATGCTCTTCCAGCATTATAATATATCATGTTCAAAGTACATTTTAAAGTTAGAACACCCTATGAGTCCTGGAGCAGTCTAGGTAGCTATGGCACAGAAGCACAGGCTATATCAGCGGCCTTGGCCAAGAAACAAAAAGGTGCTATACTAGTTAGAGTGACTAATACAAAAGGACAAATTGTCTATTCAAGTTAAGGAAATAAAATGAAAGCTATTGTATGGAGCAAGTATAACTGCCCCTATTGCGATCAAGCAAAGGCGTTGTTAAAACAAAAAGGTATCCCATTTGAAGAAAAGAAAATTGGAGACGGGTACACTAAAGAAGAATTGTTAGAAGCTGTACCTACAGCAAGAACAGTACCACAGATTTTTCTAGGTGAAGAACTAGTGGGCGGATTTACAGAACTAAAGAAAAGGTTAGAAAATGCTAATTGATAAAGGTGTCGCCATTGGCGAAGTTGTTACACTCAAACTTACCAGCGGAGAAGAAATTGTTGCCAAGTTGGTAGACGATGGGCCAATGTATTATAAATTGAGCCACCCACAGGTCATAGGCATGGGTCCAAAAGGTCCTGGACTAATGCCTTATTTGTTTACAGTTAGTCCCGACAAAGAAGTTAGACTAAACAAAGGTACAGTAGTAGTAATCGAAGCTACTGACAAATCTTTTGCAGATCAGTTTATTCAGAGCACCACAGGTATTGCTCTAAGATAATATGCCTTGGAAATTTACAGTAATAGAAAAAATTCCATTGCCCAGTGGCATAGTAGGAGATCAATATCCTGATGTAGGTACAACTCCTGGATCGGGATATATTCCTTCTGCACTCTCGGGAGCAGAGGTGGACTTTGATGTAAAATTTGAATATTCAGATGGTACAGATACTGCTCCAGTATTATCTATTATAGTACCGACTAATTTGGGAGTTTCTGGAATTACTGTAACTAAAAAAGGTGCAGATACCATCAATATAAAAGGCACACCTGTAAATATTTTTACAGACGAAGTGTTTAGGTTTGTATTCCCTGATTTAACAGAAAAAAATCTACCACCGGACAATACCGAACCGTGGAAAAGTATAATTAAATGGGCACCACCTAGCAGTAGAGAAAAGCTGGCCACTTATAATTTCATCGCTAAATATGACGATAATCCAGCGGCCGCTGTACCTATTGTGGGTGCTACAGAACCTGCTCCTATTAAACAATTTTTTTATTGGAGATATGAGCCTTCTCTAGCCTATTTTAAAGCATTAGTTGCCAAAGGTCCAAATTACAAGGAGTAGTTATGCCCCCAGTAGCTAGAGGAAAAGGAACAGACAGCGTATTCAGTAAAACTGGAACAGCTAAAAAATGCCCGGCACCAGTTGGTACCGCAACTAACGCCTGTTCGGGAGACGTGTTTGTTAATGAAATTGGTGCAGTAAGACAAGGTGATGTGGTTGCACCACATCCTGCCGCAGGTTGCGGAAATGATGGTAGCACAGTAACATCTGCCAGTGGTACTGTATTCGTTAACGGTTTACCGTTAGCTAGAATTGGAGACGAATATACAGGCGACAATACAATTACATCGGGGAGTTCAAATGTCTTTGCCGGATAGTGTTAAAAAGTTTTTTTGGAAAATACTAGGATTTCTTAGTTTAGGAATGGCCTATATTGGTTTGATTACTCCTGGCATACCCTACAGTTGTTTTGTAGTCTTTGCCGCATATTGTTTTGCCAAAGGTAGTCCTAAAATGCATGCCTGGTTATACAATCACAAAATTTTTGGCCCTTTCTTAACTAATTGGAATGAGAAACGGGTATTCCCACATAAAATGAAATTTTTCATGCTGGCCATGATGTCTAGCAGTTTGGTTATCATGTGGTTGACAGCAGTGCCCGTTCGTGGTATAATGTACACAGCAGCCTTTATGTGCCTAGTGGCAATTTGGGCTTGGCGCTTTCCAGGTTCGGTAGAGGAACACGATAAGCGTATTCTAGAAGGTCGTAAGATTGGATGGTTTAACAATCAATTCTAGTCAACGAATCTTGAGGCTAAGGCGTTAAATATATACAGGCTCTAAGGAGAAGGTTATGAAAAAGATTTTAGCCGGTTTATTACTTTCTGTGTTAGCAGTTTCTGCTAACGCACAACACCATGGTTGGAGACACGGCCACGGCGGATATTATGGTGGCAACGGTTGGGGTTGGGTAGCACCAGCGGTAATCGGAGGTGCTGTAGTTTATGCGGCAACGAGACCGCCTGTGATCGTACAACAACAGCCTGTGATCGTACAACAACAGCCCGTAGATGTTGTTTACATTGACGGTATTGCTTATAAAAAGCAAATCATGGTCATTAATGGACAATATCAAGAAGTTTTAGTAAGATTATAATTTACACACACAGAAAACATTTAACACAATAGGAAAAAAATGGTAACAGGAAAAGTAAAGTGGTTTAACGACACCAAAGGTTTTGGTTTCATTACTCCCGACGACGGTGGCGCAGATTTATTTG
>Ga0209296_1000992_pt1 | contig 23088 bp, 13 predicted proteins | sample S_130206_EF_Meta_FD_187319 | JGI IMG/M metagenome (GOLD analysis project Ga0209296, IMG submission 187319) | Freshwater microbial communities from Lake Simoncouche, Canada to study carbon cycling - S_130206_EF_MetaG (SPAdes) (version 2) | ecosystem: Environmental > Aquatic > Freshwater > Lake ...
TTATTAATTGGTTAAAGACTTTCGCCTACCTCGGTCTAGATAGCAAAGAACTAGTGACTGTCGGTAGTTCAAAGGTCGCCCCACGAGACGTGCTCGCTGCTGTACTCCCGAATCCAGCGAAGCTCGGACACTTGATGCACGGTAAGACCTGCGCAGGTACATGGGTGAAAGGTACTCTCGATGGCGTGTCCCGTGAGCTGTATCTTTACCATGTAGCAGACAATGAGACCACGATGCGAGACTGGGGCGCGCAAGCTGTGCTCTGGCAGACAGCTGTGTGTCCTGTGGTAGCCCTAGAGCTGCTCGCAACGGGCGTATGGGCGGGTACGGGGGTTAAGGGTCCAGACGCTTTTGACTCCGTACCGTTTTTAAATCTCCTCGGCGAGTACGGCACCCATCACGGAATGGTTGAGCTCGGTTCTGGCCTGTGGCCATCTCCTCGTCCAGCATCCAAGCCCAGCTGGGATCGCCCTGTACAGCGTCCTTCTGTGAGGCTGCGTTAAGGTATACCCATAGAACAGCGACAAGTGAGTGTTGCGTGTTTTAAATATGAGGGCTCTTTATAAGAGTGTTACGTTAAAGACAAATACATGTCTAGTTTATGTATACTTAGACTCAGTCGAGGTTCAAATTAAGCAGCGCTGATGTAAGATCGCGTAGTGTAGATTCAAGGCACCAATCGGTATCCCCAACAGGTAGTTGACCGCGCACGGCAGCGTCTGCTTTACCTATCGTGATACGAGCCCGCGCGATTGCGTGTAGCGCCTCAGTAGCGGCATGGTTGTCTTGGCCGTCTAGCGCATTCAATGAGAGACACGATTCTATCTGGGTGATCATGCCAAGAATTCTTGACTCCATCGCAAGGTACTCGGCATAAAACGGGTCTTGCTGCTCGCTAACCGGGTTTTCATTATTGAGCATGTTCACGGGTTTAACTGTGCGCTTACGACCTAGGTTTGCTTTAATGCCCTATTTTTCGTATATAGCAGACTCATTTGCCTGAGAGTGTCTATTCTTGATCACCAATCCTCGAGATAACTGAGCTACAGCACAGCGCCAACAACCTGCTGGCCAGTTTGATCTCACGATACTTTGAATAGAGTGTGGTGAGTTTGGAGCACCGAACCACGTCTGTCATCATCGAGCGCAACAGCAATCAGACTATCTATACGTGCTGTGGTGCTGCCATGATGCTTCTTTGCTGTACAAAAGGGCGGATCCGCTATCGTCGATCCAGGTTTCCCGATCCAGAGCGCGGACCGTCATAGCTATGTCCCACGAACTAAATGCTCCTGTACTGTCTGTAGAAAAGCTCTTTGACGATTTCTTCGTTGTTCCTGCGTACCAACGCGACTACTCGTGGGAAAAGGAAGAGGTTCTACAGCTCTTATCTGACATATGCGAACATGCATTAGACAGTGAGGAGGAGTATGCGATAGGTACAATTATTACCACTCCGTCTAGCGCGACCACTTATTCCGACGACAGGCGCGAGGTGATAGACGGCCAACAGCGTCTTACGACTCTCTGGCTTCTCCACGCCGCTATCCGCTACGTAGGTTCACCACTAGAGATGAACGTCGCTACCATGGAGAAAGCTCTACGAGACCAGCGTGATAGTTCCAAAGGCGGAGTCGAGTCACTTATGAGGCTCAGTTCGCCATATAGTGGTGGTGACATAGTCTTAGACGCTATTGCGAATCTACCCGATGGTGAGCGTCTCGGTCGCTCACAGGACTACACACGCTCCCAGAAAAACATCGTTAGCGCTTTTGAAGCGCTAACTGAGTCGCTCAGTGATCGGTTTAAGACGTCTGCAGAACTAGAAGGATTTAAAACTGCGCTGCGTAAACGAGTGAAAGTAATTCATGTACACGCCGCGGACACTACGCAAGCACTACTCTTGTTTGAAACAACTAACAATCGCGGTAGGTCACTATCACCCAGCGACTTGGTTAAGAACATGATATTCGCAAATGCTTCAGATGCCCAATACGTAGAGATATCAAGCATGTGGCAAGAGATGGACAAAACACTACAGAAAGCTAGGATAGGCGTTACTCCCTTCCTTAGGTACGCAGCCCTATCGGTATACGGCAAGAAACTTCAGGACAAAGGGGTTGCTACCTGGTATGCCGGAGGCGCTAAAGAGAAAGATAATCTTGCTGCACAGGAGCTAAAAAGTGATCCTGTAGCTTTTGTACGCAAGCTAGCAAGCCTTGCCAGAGTTGTTCTCAATGTACGTGATGGAAAGACACCACGAGGAGAGCAGAGTACTCCTTTCTCGGAGCTCAGAGAGTTGCGAGTCAAGCAGGCACTGCCAGTACTGCTGGTCGCCGCCGAATGGTCAGACTCGGCAGCGGAGCGTCTAGCAGAAGAACTTGCCGACTTCTTTTTTGTCACTCTCCTAGTAAGGATGCGCGGGCAAGATATCGAGAAGATGTTGCCTGGGTGGGTAGAAGTGCTGAGACAGTTAACAGACCCTACGCCCGAAGATGTGAAGTTGGCTTTAAGAACACCAGGCATGCGAGAACTACCTCTAGCCATTGCAAGAGCGCATCGTGAAGATTTCCTTGCAGCAATAGCACAACTGCGTTATGAACCTACCAAAACACATCCCAGCAATGACACTCGTCGTATTCGTTACCTGCTACGTCACTTATGCGCACACGTGCAAGGTGATAGATGGGGAAAGCTAAACGAGATAGACGGCTACACCCCGCATATCGAGCACGTCCTCGCGAAAGCCGCAACCGCAGAAGCATTAGAGGAGTTTGGAAGCAATGCTACTCTGGACGACATTCACGGCCTCGGAAACCTGACGCTATTAGAGAGTGAACTCAACAGCAAAATAGGGGCAGGTAAATTCCGAGATAAAGCACCTTCGTATGATAAATCGAATGTGCGTCTCACGAAATTACTAACAGGGTGCGATGTCGCAGGATACACAAAGGCCGCGCAGGGTAAAATAGCTACGATCTGGGGAATAGCTCCAGGACTCGTCCCTGGCGAGAAGTGGGACTCTTCTAGAATCGCCGCCCGACTGGAGGCGTACACTTATCTCGCTTCTGAGATCTGGAGCCCCACGTCAGCAGGCACGACGACCACCCAAGCACGTGATTAAGCATACTGGTAGCGAGTTTTAGCCTCTAAAGCCGACTTTTTAGCACGGTGTAGAACCTACAAGCGCAAATAACGCGCCCAAGGACCGTGTCGGGCATGACAACTACCCAAGCACCTTCGTCTCGGCTGCGAATCCCTAAGCAATTTGGCCGCCGTCCAGACGCCACCTTTCTACCCTCAGCAACAGTAGAAGAGGAAGTTCTCACTGAAGCCGCCCAGGTGCAGCACTGCGCCGCAGTCGCTGTGCTAGACGAACTAGCGCAACGAGATCTACAGATATCTTGGCTAGCCGCAGAGCTTGATGAGAACTCGGACCACCTTCGCCGCAAGCTTCACGGGCAGGTCTCAGCCAGCCTTCGCGACCTCTGTGCGTGGGGTGTGGTCCTCGGGCTATCGACCGTAAACCCAGCGTCTAGTAACTCCAACCTCGCAGAGGTGAACTCATGAGCATCACCACTAAAGAAACTGATCGCGCCGAGCTCCATAAGACGATCTGGAGGATCGCCACTGACATGAGAGGCAGCGTCGACGGGTGGGACTTTAAGGCATACGTCATCGGTTTGCTCTTTTACAGGTTTATCTCCGAGAATCTCACCAGTTATTTGAATAAGGGTGAGCACCGAGCTGGTGACGCTGACTTTTCGTACGCCACTCTCAGCGACGAGGAAGCGGAGTTTGCCCGAGAAGAGACTGTCAAGGAAAAAGGTTTCTATATTCTTCCCAGCGATCTCTTCTCTAACGTTCTTGATGCCGCTCGACAGAACGCTAATCTCAACGAGACTCTGGCTAGCGCGTTTAAAAATATCGAGGCTTCTGCCATCGGTACCGAATCGGAGAACAAGATCAAAGGTCTGTTTGACGACTTAGACGTAAACAGCAACAAGCTCGGTACAACCGTGGCCAAGCGTAATGAGAAGCTCGTCAAACTGCTTTCAGCTATCAGCGAACTCAACCTCGCACATGACGCTGACACCATCGACGCATTCGGGGACACGTATGAGTACCTGATGTCTATGTACGCGTCAAATGCAGGTAAGTCCGGTGGCGAGTACTTCACACCACAGGAAGTCTCAGAACTTCTTGCACGTATCACAGTTCTAGGAAAGAAGAAGATCGCTAGCGCCTACGACCCTGCTTGTGGCTCAGGCTCACTTCTATTGAAGTTTGCAAAAGTGCTCGGCGGACACAACAAGATCCGCAACGGATACTTCGGTCAGGAAATCAACCTCACGACTTACAACCTGTGTCGTATCAACATGTTTCTACACGGCGTGAACTACGAAAAGTTTGACATCGCTAACGGAGACACGCTGTTAGATCCAGCTCACAGCGATGGTCAGCTCTTTGAGGCGATCGTCTCTAATCCTCCGTACTCAATCCACTGGGAAGGAGACGCCAACCCTTTGCTTATCAACGACCCTCGCTACTCACCGGCTGGTGTGTTAGCTCCAAAGAGCAAAGCGGATCTCGCGTTCGTGATGCATATTATTAGCTGCCTCGCTGAGAACGGCACTGCCGCGATCGTTGAATTCCCTGGTGTGCTGTACCGAGGCGGCGCGGAGGCAAAGATACGGAAGTACTTGCTCGACGGCAATTTCATCGATGCAGTTATTCAACTCCCTCCAGACCTGTTTTTCGGTACGAGCATAGCAACGTGCATCATCGTCCTCAAAAAGAGCAAGACTGACAACAAGGTGCTGTTTATTGATGCAGCAGCGCAGTTTGTACGCCAGGGCACAAGTAACACATTGATGCTTCCGAACCAGCAAGCCATCCTCGACGCATTCGCTACTAGGAAGGATACTCCACACTTTGCCGCGCTAGTAGATCACTCGACGATCAAGGATAATGAGTACAAACTCACTGTCTCGTCATACGTTAAAGAGGCCGACACACAGCAGCGGGTCGACATCACACAATTGAATATCGATATCGCTGGCATTGTTTCACGCCAGGCAAAGCTTCGCGCTGAGATTGACAAAATCGTCGCCGATCTGAAAGCAGACCAGACGTGAAGACGGTAGACAAGCTAATCGCGGAGCTCTGCCCTGACGGGGTTGCTTATCGACCAATTGGTGAAATTGGCGAACTTGTACGCGGGAATGGGATTCAGAAATCTGACTTTGTTGAGTTCGGGGTTGGGTGTATTCACTACGGACAAATCCACACTCACTATGGAACTTGGGCTACAGAAACAAAGTCATTCATAAGTCCTGCGCTGGCCGCAAAGACTCGCCACGCACGTACTGGAGATCTGATCATTGCGACAACTAGTGAAGACAACGCTGCCGTAGGAAAGGCGGTGGCATGGCTGGGCTGCGACGATGTCGCTGTTAGTACTGACGCGTTTATTTTGAGACACCAACTCGATCCGAAGTACATCTCGTATTTCTTTCAGACCAACCAATTTCAAGTTCAGAAACTCCCGCATGTCAACGGAGCAAAAGTGAGGCGGATATCTGGTAACGCCCTCGCAAAGATTTTGGTTCCGACGCCGACTTTAGAGGTGCAACGCGAGATCGTGCGCATACTAGATAATTTTGCTGCGCTGGAAGCAGAATTAAAAGCAGAATTAAAAGCAGAATTAAAAGCGCGTAGACAGCAGTTTGAAGGATACCGCAGCTTGCTGATTAACAAGGCTAGTGACTCTGCCTCGTCGGTAAAGTTGAGCGAGGTGCTCCAGTACGAACAACCAACTAAGTATCTCGTTTCGTCCACCAACTACAATGACGCACACCCTACGCCTGTACTCACCGCAGGAAAAACATTCGTTCTTGGCCACACTGACGAAACAGCAGGCATTTACCCAGCCTCTACAGATAATCCCGTGATCATATTCGACGACTTCACTACCGCTTTTCATTGGGTCGATTTCCCATTCAAGGCAAAGTCTTCAGCGATGAAAATGCTAAAGCCACGACACGGAGTAGCCGCCGACTTTCGATACGTCTATTACGCCATGAGTTGTGTGAACTTCCAGCCATCTCAACACACACGACACTGGATCTCTCAGTACGGCGAGTTTGAAATACCACTGCCAGACATAGCAGTTCAGCTCGACATCGTACGTGCTCTTGATGCGCTTGCCGCACTCATTGGAGCCGCTTCCTCTGGGTTACCAGCAGAGATAGCTGCCAGACGTAAACAGTACGAGTACTACCGGGAGCAGCTGTTCACTTTCAAGGAGCTCAAGTCGTGAGCGCTGTGTTTGAAGACCTAGGCACGCCGGGGTCGCGTACCAAGTTTGAACCGCTGTCAGTGAGTGACGCGAACACGGTTGTTTCGCGATACGTCCCTGAAGCATCTGAGCTGATGTCGACGTCTTACCAGTCAGAGGCTATGCTTGAAGCAGCATTCATTAAGCAGCTCACAGACCAAGCTTACGAGAAACTGACGATCACCTCTGAGAATGATCTCGTCGCAAATCTCCGCTTGCAGCTGGAGATACTCAATCACTTTAAGTTCTCTGACGCCGAATGGGAAACTTTCTTCCATGAGACGATCGCGTCAGCGAGTGACGGAATTGTTGAAAAAACTCGCCGCATCCAAGAAGACTACATCCAGCTTCTCAAGTGTGACGACGGCTCCATCAAAAACATCTACTTGTTAGATAAAGAGCACATCCACAACAACAGTCTTCAGATCGTAAACCAGTACGAGTCCGACGAAGTTAACGGTGCTGCACGCTCTACCCGCTATGATGTGACCATCTTGGTAAACGGCCTGCCGATGGTCCATATAGAGCTGAAGCGTCGAGGTGTCGATATCCGTGAGGCGTTTCACCAGATTCGCCGCTACCAGCGAGATAGTTTCTGGTCCGGCTCTGGTCTGTTTGAGTACGTGCAGGTTTTTGTGATTAGCAACGGCACTTTCACTAAGTATTACTCAAACACCACTCGCTACTCGTCAATCTCCGATCAGACGAAAAGCAGGCGCGGCAAGAAGACAACTTCGAACAGCTTCGAGTTCACCAGCTGGTGGGCAGACATCGACAATGAGCCGATCACCGATCTCGTTGCTTTCACCGCCACTTTCTTCACAAAGCGCACCTTGCTCTCAATCCTGACTCGGTACTGCGTGTTTGACGTTGATAGCAAGCTCCTTGTGATGCGCCCCTATCAGATTGCGGCAACTGAGTTAATTCTTCAGCGCATCCAAACTTCCACAAACCAAAAGCAGCTCGGCACTACCGAAGCCGGTGGTTATATCTGGCATACGACCGGATCTGGTAAGACGCTCACGAGTTATAAAACTGCGCAGCTTGCAACACGCATACCTGGTGTCAATAAAGTTGTGTTCGTAGTCGATCGCAAAGACCTCGACTACCAAACGATGTGCGAGTACAACAGGTTTGAAAAAGGCGCCGTCGACGGCACTATAAACACCGCCGAATTGAAACGCCGGCTCGAGGATTCAAACTCAAAGATTATTGTCACGACAATCCAGAAGCTCTCAAATTTCGTCCGCCAGAACAAGGGCCACGCTGTTTACACTGGGCACGTTGTGTTGATCTTTGACGAGTGCCATCGCAGCCAGTTCGGTGAGATGCACGACGCCATCAAGAAGGCTTTCAAGTCGTACCACCTCTTCGGGTTTACTGGAACCCCTATTTTTGCTGAGAACGCAGGCAGTTCGCGGAATCCGCGTATGCGAACAACAGAGCAGGTTTTCGGTAACCGTCTTCACACTTACACCATAGTGGACGCAATCCGCGACAAGAATGTTCTGCCATTACGAGTTGACTATGTCAACACGGTGAAAGCACCAGACGTCCTGCCTGCTACCCAAGTCTCAGCGATCGATACTGAAAAAGCGTTATTAGCTCCAGAGCGCATCGCGAAGATCACCGACTATATTCTCGACAACTATGACCGCAAAACGAAGCGAAACACTTCGTACAATCTTGGCGACAAGCGCGTATCTGGTTTCAATAGCATCTTTGCTACAGCGTCGATCCCTGCTTCAATGCTCTATTATAAAGCTTTTAAAGATGAGCAGACTAAGCGTCAAGAAGCTGATCCTTCGTACCGTCCGCTCAGTGTCGCAATTATCTTCTCCTACGCCGCAAACGAGGAGGAGCCTGACGCCCTGATTGGGGAGGAAGGAATGGATACTGAGAGTCTCGACAGTAGCTCTCGTGACTTTCTTGACGCCGCCATAGAAGATTACAATGCAGCATTCAAAACATCATGGAACACAACCAGCGATGGTTTCCAGGGTTACTACAAGGACCTCTCTGACCGGATGAAGAAGCGCCAGGTAGATCTTGTCATCGTGGTCAACATGTTCCTCACTGGATTCGACGCCACCACGCTAAACACACTCTGGCTTGACAAGAACTTACGGTCTCACGGGCTGCTGCAGGCGTACTCCCGTACTAACCGCATTCTCAACTCAGTAAAGACTTACGGCAACATTGTCACTTTCCGCAACCTAGAGCAGGCCACAAACGATGCGATGGCTTTGTTTGGTAACAAGGACGCGCACAGCGTCGTAATTCTCAAGCCATACAGTGAGTATCTGACAGAATTCAAGCGGTTAATCGCAGAGCTTGACGCACGGTACCCACTAGGGAAGACCATCGTAGGAGAGTCCGCAAAGAAGGGATTCGTCACACAGTTCGGACAGATCCTGCGCCTGCGCAACATCCTCACCGCGTTCGATGAGTTCACAGGAGACACAACACTAACCGACAGAGCATTCCAGGACCGACGCTCGGTGTATCTCGACATCTACGCCGAGTTTCGCACAACCGAAGATAGCGATAAAGAGTCTATCATTGAAGACGTTGTTTTTGAGATCGAACTTGTGAAGCAAGTTGAGGTCAACGTCGACTACATACTTAGCCTTATTGAGAACTGGAAACAAGGCGGCCGTTCAGCAGACAAGGAAATAGAGGCCCGTCGCGACATTAAGCGCGCTATCGATTCCAGTCCGTCACTTCGTAACAAAGGTGACCTGATCGCGGACTTCCTCGCAGCAGTATCTATCGGAAGCGACGTTCGTCAGCAGTGGCGCGACTTTCTACACGTACGCCAAGAAGACGAACTCAGCAAGATTATCGCTGACGAAAATCTTATGGAAGAGCAAACCAGAAAGTTCATGGAAGACGCATTTCAGAACGGTGTCATCCAAGAAACCGGTGTCGCCATCACCCAAATTCTTCCACCAGCGTCCAAGTTCTCTCGTAATGGATCACATGCGGCAAAGAAGAGAGTTGTTCTCGAACGGCTTCAGACGTTCTTCGATCGCTACTTTGACCTGCGCTAACGGGGCTCTAGAGATAGACCTGTATTACTCTAGGTCACCCAGTAGCTCATCCCAGCCTAAAGAAGCGGACGGTGCGGCTGTATTTGTACCAGCCCAGTCGATCTGTATCTCCTCAGGAAGAAAAGCCTCTGGAATAATATCTTCATTCGCGAATAAGGGCCTTGTAGTAGGTGTCACGTTAACTTTCGATTTGTGGTAGGTGAGCCCAAAATGTCCTAGTATGTGCCTAATGTGTTCGGTCGGGTTAGCAAACCATTCCGACGCAAAGAAACGGTAAAACTCCCAGCCAAGGTCTTCCAGGAGACGCTGTCGATACAGATCTGCTTTCACTTTTTCCGCTCCAGAGTGCCACCTATCGCCATCGCACTCTATAGCCAGGCGACGTCCATCAATTCCTTCAGCAACGATGTCTATCGAGTACCCAGCTGCTGATACTTGTGTCGTAAGGGACAACTCTGGCGCATGTAGTTTTAGCTGGTTATACACGTCTTCCTCGAAGCTACTCCCGAACTGGATAAGAGGCGCAACGGACTGCTGCGCCGAGCCCTCTGCAAGTAGCACCAGTCGCGCGTCCGGCGCTTCACTAGCATCTAGATGCCATGCGTCGAGAGAGTGAAAAATCCACAGCTGATCGCGAGCTCGCGATGTAGCTACGTTTAATTGCTGAACATACCGTCTGTTGTTGCCGCTGTGCTCTTGAGGTTTCTTGCGCACTTTTCCATTCTCGTCTGGAACGTCTAGTAGCGATAGAAACATTACGTCACGCTCGGCCCCTTGGAACTGCGAAGCTGTCCCAATCTCTAGGTTGCGTAGGTCTAGCGTCTTCGAACCGAGTGTAGTCAATAGTCTCCTATGTAGCTCAACTATGTGCGACCCAGGATTGCTGCCAACGACCACAACCCCGAAAGTCTTATTGTCGTAGCGCGCATCGCTGTGACACTCCAGCAACTTCGCAACCAATGCGTCTACTTCCGGCATATTAGGAGACGCTGGAGTCTTACGTGATCCGTTGACGCGTACGCGCTTCACGGGAGAGAGGCCTTTGGGACCGCCAGTACGAACTGGTTTAAGATACTTCCCCTGCGGTTCGTATGACAGACGCATAGATATGTCTATTATCTCAGGCAAGCAACGAAAGTGGTCGACTAACAGGTCAGCATCTGTGATAGAACTCGCCGTATCGTACAGTGAGCAGCTGTCGTCAACAAGCCCTGTAAAGCGGTGCTTGCTCCCTAACTTCTCTTCAGCAAGCGTTCGCATTTGCTTCTCAGCTCGGCTGTTCACCGCAGGAGATGTCTGAAGGTCGTCCCCCACTACTATAACTTGATCAGCCAGTGCGTATAGGAACATTGTGGGAAACCACGCTTGTGATGCTTCGTCGATAATTATCACATCGAATCTCGCGTCTTTGGCAGGATACCCGAGCAGCTCTGCTGCTCGATCAATCGTGAGCACCCACGCCGGTATCGCCGGAGCCGCCTCACGAGCGAGCTGCTGCACGTTAGCGATGTTGGCGTCGTACAATTTGGCAGTTTTGCTCTTCAGAATTTTCTTAAAGGCTATCTCTAGCGCGGATAGTGCTGAAGATAGCTCTAAGTCATCAGCCAGACGTTTTGATACGTTTATCCAGCAACGCCGTTCTGACAACTCTTCCTCTACTCGCCTGCATTTATTGTGTAAATCTGCGAGCTCTAGTCGAGTTGCTCCTTGCTCGTCTAGATCGTCACGTAATTCGCTCACAGCAAGACTGCGTTTTAGTAGTTTTTCGTAACTCTCTATTTCGGATATGCATTTCAGAGCGTCCTCGAGGTCTCTCTCAAGTCCTATCGCTAGGTTTGGGTGCTGCTCTTGAACCAGCAGTCTTAGTTGCTGATATTTTTTTACGCTCTGCTTTCTAGCGCGTTCTTCTTCGATTGTTAAGCAAGCTTCGCGATACTGGTCCCAGTCCTCCTCCTTTGCTGCTTTCTGAGCAGCCAAGGTTCCAAATGATGGTGTGTCAGTGGTGCGCAGCTTCTCCGCGATGTCTGACGCAACCTCGCGCCTAGCGATTCCTAGGAGTTTCCTACGACTCTCGGTATGCGCTGTCACCCGAAGTTCTTCTACGCTCTGCATAGAAAGTGTGGGATTGCGCGCCCAACCAGGGACTTGCGCAGCTTGGCTTGCAATCTCTAGTAAGTGAGCTAGTTGTTCGTTCTCGATACCGTGTTGTGTAAGTTGGGCTCTCCATGACTCAGGCAGGAGCCTAGCTCTAGCCATCACAGTCTTTTTGGACTTCAAGGAATCAGCGACAACTCGCGCTTGGTTCTTCCCTCGGATTGGTTTCCCGTCTTGTAAAATCTCAACGACGCAGGATTCAACTGCCCGAGCCAGTTCATCTAAGCTCGGCATCATTGCGGCCGCGGCAGCATGGCGCGTGTCTAGCAAGAGACTAGTCGCCGTAGCTGGTAGTGCGTAGTCTGAGCCGCGTGCGTCTATGGCTTCTTTAATTGTTGCGACTAAGTCAGCGGCCTTCTCAGGCAAGCGCGCAAGGTTTTCTAGCCAAGCACTCAGTGACATATCTTTTGGAATATGCAAACCATTGTTCTTTAGGTAGTCCCGGAGTTTCGCTAATTTAATTTGATACTCTAACCAACTCCGAGCACTCTGAACCTGCGACAGGGCGGTTATCTTTGAACCATTTACCAACAGATACGTCAGGAGTTGGTCAGCTTCTTTCACGGACGGATGTGCGCCGCGCATAGTTCTCTTCATCTTCCCACCAGACTCGAGGTACTCTATTAAGGTGTTAGCCTGCTCTAAAAGAACCTCTGATGATGGCGAGCCTGGAGCTATTGTCATATTTGGGAGAGCGGTCGCGCCTAAAGCTGTTATCATTGCTTCTGCATTCACAACAACCTTGGTGAGACTACTTACACTATTGGTAGCGCAAGACAAGACATAGGAATCAAGCTGACCTGTCCTGTCTGCATAGATGGCTGTAAGAGCCGTACTACAGCTTGACCACAGGGGCCACAAGTCAGAGCTGCGTATAGAGGAATTAACAGGAACGCTCGCATCCCAAGTGAGACTGCCTCTTAGTTTTAAAAGTTCTCCCTGAGTCATATCGTCAACAGCGACGTCACTGAGTTTTTCTAACACGTTTATCGCGGCAGTTATTTCTTCTTCCGAGCGAAGGGGGGATCCTCCGCTATGAGATATGTCGTGCAGAACGTGCGCACCATGGTGGCGAGCATCTTCCGCAGCATCTTTGTAGACTTGGACCTCTTGTGATATTTCTTCCCAGCTTACCGGTGGTAGCGTTGCCAAAACTTTCGCCAACTGCTCAAGAGGTTTATTCATTTCAACAAGGTTGGCGTAGTTTTCCTCTTTAGCAATCGGAAGTCGTTTCAGCTCTTCGTCAATTTCAGAGAACTTCTGCTGCGCTTCAGCAGCGGTTGCAGGAGTAGTTGGTGTGCTTTTTTCGGCGTCAGCTTCGTGAAGAGGGGTGATTTCGCTGCGTAAGCGCAGAAACTCTGCCGCATCGTCAGGCGCGATCCTTCCGCTAGTGCTTAAGTATTCACTTGCAGCATCTAACTGTTCAGCCCTTGAGAGCAAAAGCGCTATATGACCCGCAAGAGTAAGATCTACGCCCTCTATTGAACGCACCGCACCCTCCGCTACAGCTCGTTGATGAAGAATCTCTAGCTTCGAGAGGACCTGCTGCTTCAAGGCAGACCACTGTGTCTCTAGCTCTGCAATGCGGTCATTTTGCTCATCGATGCTTTCACTGTGGACACGGTTTTTAATCCCATTAACCGAGGCAGCTAATGAGCGATCTCCGCTTGAACGGAATAAAGGAACAAGAAGATGCCTCATATTGACAGGCATCTTCGCCTGCACTTCGCTAAGAGCTCTCTCGTTCTCTGCGGTAACCATAACTCGTTTACCGTCTGCAAGGAGTGCTGAAAGCATGTTCGCTATCGTGTGAGTCTTCCCAGTACCAGGAGGTCCTTGAATCACCACATGGGTATTTTGCAATGCTTTACTTATTAGTTTTCTCTGACTGCTATCTGCCGGCAAGGCCAGCGCCACGTCATCTACGTTGGTAGCTGCTTTTACAGTCTTGACGCTAAACGGTTGAACAAGGCTCTTGAAAGCATTCGACACGTTAGAAGGGTTTGCTTTAATGTCTTCCACCATCATAGCGAGCAATCTTTGTACGGCCGAGGACTCCCTTTCGCGAAGAAGTATGCACGGAGCCGCACTAATCGTAGTAATAAGACCTCCTGGCGGCCGCAAGAACTGCGTCGGTAGGTGTAAATAGTCGGGACCTAGATTATGGCAGAGCGCAGCCAGGCGAGCATCTAGATCCGCGATGGAGTGAGCGTCGAGTATTCTCTCGTTCGTCCCTGACACGCTGGTCATTTTTTCAAAAAAGTCGGCCGACATCCAGTGCTGTTCCAGTGAACGGTCACCAGCTACAGTAACCGTCAGTAGGCCATCATCGTGGTTGATATTTACAACTACAGGTGCAGCGATTACGTGCCTTTCAAAATCAATACCTTTTTGAGTCTTTCCCTTGCACAGCGCTGTTGCTAGCACCAACTCCATGCCGTCCGCTACTTGACAGGAACTGTGTAACAGCCTGTACGTCTTATCGTGCTTTGCCCATATTGCATGCTTTTCACTATGCGCCGCGAGTTCTTCCGGAGAGGAATTTTGCGGAGGCGCGCACGGCTCTTCGGAAGGCTTCTTAACTTCTAGAACCAGTGACCCCGTTTTTGAAGGGCTTATTGTCAGGGGAGAATTCCATTCATGGCACCACAAGACAAAGCCATTCGCAGTCTGCGATGCAATCGTTGTACGCTGCCGTACGTTCAGCGTATAGACCTCCTTTAAAAATTCCGCTAAATCCAAAGCAGATGGATTCTCGCCTGATGAATCTGACTCTGAGGTCATTACTAGCGAGCCAGAACTAGCTGGCGCAGAGAAACAGTCTGTTATCGCAACTACCTCGTTGTTGTCTACCATGACCTTCACCGTCCGAAAGTGAGTTGTGATTGCTTCCAGCTATGTGGCTATGCCCAGCTATGGCGCATTCTAGTCTCCGAGCGTGGCTGTCCTAGAGAAACGCTCAATACCGCCACGCTGCTCCCTGTTCTGCAAGGCGCTCCATAGTTCAGTACGCAGTTTGGCAATGAATCGTGCCGCAGCCACGCCAACTCTGAAGCAGTGAAGATAACAGGCCGGCCATCAACGACAACGCGTTGAAGCACGTCTCAGTGGATGTTCTCAACAGTCGTAACCCCACTCCGCGCCATTGCCAAGTTGGGTGCAGTCTCGTCCGCCACCCTCGCCGTAAGAGTTAGCGCAGTCTCGCAATACCATGCCGGCGATGATAATCCCTGCGACCCAGACGAAGATCTGCCAGCACAGCCACGCCGTCGGGCTCGGTCCCTTGTTGTTATCTGTCATGACCTTTACCGTCCGAAAGTAAGTTGTGATTGCTTCCAGCCATATGGTTTATGGTTATGGCCAGTTATGACGCAGTCCAGTCTCTGAGCGTGACTGTCCTGGAGAAATGCTCAATACCACCATGTGGCACCCTGTTCTGCAAGGTGCTCTATAGTCCAGTGAGCAGTTTGGCAAGGAATAGTGCTGCAGCTTCGCCACTTCTGAAGTGGCGAAGCTAACAGGGCAGCCATTAGCGCTAACGCGTTGAAGCACGTCTCAGTGGATGTGCTCAGCAGTCCGAACCACGCTCTGCGCCATTGCCGAGTTGGAACTGGGGGCGCGCGCCCCATCACGCAAGTGAAGTTTGCGTCCGTCAGTTCTGTACTCTTCAGGTTTGCGAGACTGACGCACATCGCTTCTTGTCGTCCTCTCCTGCAATACGAAGATTCGTAGAATCGACTACAGTATGGTTCAGCCATCAGCTCCTTCGAGCACTGCCGGCAACCCTCCTAGCTTGACCCCAGGTGCTGATTCAAGCGTCCGCACCCGCCGAACGGAACAGTAAACAACGTGCAGCCCCGACAGTTTAAGAGCCTCTTTAGAGCACTGCTCACTCTTCGCCGCCGAGCCTCCCCTACACCTACAGCCCTAACTACAGCAAGACCACCTACGTCAGAACCAGAGCCCGCCGAGAGACCTACTGTAGTAGAGGAAGTCCAGACCGAGTTCTATGACGTCGACATAGCTAATGCGGCGACCGTCGGAACGGTTGTAGAGTCCCTTGTGAAAACAGCATGCGATGCGATGTCTTTTTTTGCAAGCTTCTCCGCTCCAACGCAAGCCGCTGAGCGGCGCGCACTGCTCGATGCTGTGTCTGAAGCACTGGCTAGCTGCGAGTACGACGACTTTAGACCAGTGCCTGCGAGAGCAGTCTTGTATGGCTTCGAGGACTACATTACTTTCGGTGGTGACGAGACCCTCTTTGTAGTGCTATGGACTGACACGCAGACACTTGAGCTGCTCATGCTAGAGATAGCAGACGGCTCTCCGTGGGAGTACTTTGGCCCATCCGAAGACGAAGACTTGTTCGAGTCTGTGGTGTCTGATACACCTTATGTTAGCCTCAGCGCGCGAGCGGAGGGTGTTTACACCAGTGCATGGAGTGCTACCTGCGTTATTGTCAGCCCGTCGTTGATGATTACGACACACTCTGGAGACGGGGAAAACTACACGAAGCTGACCAGAGTCGAGGCAGTCACCCCGCAGGAGATCGCCGATACGTTACGCCTCGAGATGGCTAGCTGGGAATACGAAGTCTTTAGTTCAGCATCAGAGCTGCTCGCGCGCTGTGCTTCAGGTGCGTTAGAACCGGAGCAGGTTTACAAGGACGCTAGAGGTGGGGGAACCTTGGAGTCGTTCGTAGCGGCCGCACCTGATAGCGTGCTGAAGATTCTGAGCGAAGTACGGTAGGTACAGCCGCGTTGTGGCTTGCATTTCCGAGGCACAGCGCAGGTAGGCCAGCTATGAAAGCGCCTTCCTAGAGTGGCTACAGTTGCCTCGGTATGTAAAACCAGTGCAGTCGCATCGCGCGACACCGTTTAGCACCTCTACTGTGTAGGTAGTTCCCGGCGATGAGGACGAGGGGAACTTGGTAACGACAACTCCTTGTTGAGCGGTAGTTGCTTGATCTGACGCGAAAGACTCTAAGAGAGTTAGTGTCTCCTCTAGTAGTCCTACGGTCCCTCTGTACTCCCCGCCTGTTGTCTCTGTTGCGTACACGTCTACTCCGTCTATGGCAGCATTTACAAGAGCCGAGATCATGCTTGACCGTGCTTCAGACTCTCCTTCAACAGCTCCTACTAGACGTGCTTTGTTCTCAAGTAAATTTGCAACGAACTCGTCTAGCGTGTTGGGTGCGTAAAGGTATGTAGCGAATGCTGTCTGTGTCTGTCCTATGCGATAGACACGGTCTTCTGCCTGCCAATGATTCGCAGGCACCCAATCTAGGTCGTTAAAGACAACATGAGTCCCTGCCGTGAGTGTGATACCAGTACCAGCAGCTTGAAGGTTTCCAATAAAGACCCTTACGGACGGATTAGTCTGGTATGCCTGCACTGCTTCGTCGCGCTCTTTAGCGCTATTTGAACCAGTGAGCACTACGGACTTACCTTCAAATATTTCGGCAAGTTTATCTACTACGGCTTGGTAGGAAGTAAAGACGACAACTTTCTGACCAGCTTCCACTAAATCAGCAACGAACGTCGCTGTGCTCGCAGATTTTGATACAGCTAACGCGTGTCGTGCTTTGTTGAGTAGCCCTAAAAAGGTGATCCAGGTCTCACCGTCTCTGGCTGGGTTCTTATTGAGGTACTCGAGCGCACGGGCTTCTAGCGAAGTTACGTTAGGTTTAACCGCCTCTATCGGTAACCACGTGCGAACCTTTTCCGGCAGATCTAACGCTTCGTCTTTTGTTCTGCGAAGCATCACGCCGGATATAACCTTCGCCAGTTCCTCTATGTTTGAGGCGCCGTTTGAGTCAAGACCATAGCCATTCTCCTCAGCTGCACAGTATCTCTTTGCAAACGAGAAGAAACTCTTCGCACTCGGATGGTCTATCGCTTTGAGAAGGTTGAAGAGATCTCTCGGCCTGTTCATCATAGGTGTGCCTGTGAGAAGGTATACAGCAGCATTTGGATTTGCGGCTATGAGGCCAAGCGTACGGCTACTGCGGGTGCTCTTGTTCTTGATCGCGTGAGCCTCGTCCACAATAATGACATCTGGCCGCAGCTCCCGTAAATACTCTGAGAACCTAGGCAGCCTGTCGTAGTTGACCACGGTCCAACGACCTGGAGTTTCAGGGTCCCCCTTCTCAAGCACATCCACACTTGCACCAGGTTCTACTAGGTGTATCTCGCGTCTCCACCCAAGCTTCACTGAAGCAGGTGTTACGACCAGCACGCGTCCTTGAGGGCTGTGCTCTCTTGCTGCTACGATCGCTGTTCGTGTCTTACCAAGACCCATGTCGTCTGCCAGAATCGCTTTGCGACGAGACAGCAGGAATGCGACGCCTGTAGTTTGGTGCCGGAATAGATCTGGGTAGCCCGCACTGACGCGCTCAGCTGCAGCCACCAAGAAATCAGCTGCGGTAGTATCTAGTGCCGCGGAAGTCATACTGTCTCCTTCTGAACTGCCACGGTCTCGTCGCCCGAGGAAGATGCACGTGTTTCGCATTGCTCATTCAGTGCATCAGCGAGGCGTGCAAGAGCGTTCTTTATAGAAGCTGATCTCGTCGGGTCATTGAGTACGTCTTTACGGAACTCGAGCATCACCGATACAACTGGTGTCTCAGTGAGATCTAAATCAGTAGGCGTGTATGTACCACTGAATGGAGTGTTGAGTTCTATCTCGCACACACCGGTAAATGAGCTCAGAACAAGTTCAAGAAGCCAGGACGGTGTAGCTACTTCGTCTGTCCCTACGCAGAGCTCGGGCCGTGCGGCTTCCTGCCTGAGTTCGTACGGTAAAGGCTCTTCGCTGTAAGAGTGAAGATCAATAATGACGCACACACCTAGTTTCTCCGCGATCTCTTTGATCTCCCGTTTGAGGCGGTCGTGGTACGTGTCGTAATGTCTAAGTACTTCTTCTCGTACGGCGGCTGTCCAACTCTCTCTTAGAGGTTCCCCATCAGATGTGCGTTCGTAAATCGCACCCATACCAACAGCACTCATCTCCTCGTGCTCTGGGTCACGAAATCGCTCTACGTCAAGCCATATTCTCGAAAATCGTGCGGCAAACACTGAAACGCGTCCAAGGTCTTCTTCTCTGAGTTCTCGAACCAACTCCAGGCAACCAGTGTCACACAGCAGCGCCGCTTCGCGGCCTTGTTTCTCTACGTCCAGGTCTGTGACGCTCACACCTTCTCTAACTCCCCAAGCCGATAACGCAGGCAGCACCTCGGACCCGTGCGGCACATGTACCAGAACACAGCTTGAAGCGCTGATGACAGATTCGTAGGGATCAAATTTCGGCCTTCCAGCACTCCGAAATTCGACGTGTGCTGCCTTTGCCGCGTGTGTGAGGTCACCGAAGTCTTTCAAAATAGCTCCATCAGTTAGAAGTACGACTCCGATCACACCTTCCGCATAATGAACACCAGTACCATCTACCGAGATGACACCAGCTGCGTTCAAAGCACGTCGGACGTCCATACCCGACCATCCAGGCAGGTTCTCATTGCACATCACTGCCGTGTGCCCGCGCTGCAGAGGGATGTGGTGGCACGTGTAGTGGTACACAGTCTTAATGTCATCAAGCGATAGATACTGCACAACGCGTTCATCCGTTTCCCGTTGTAACAAACGGTGTTCTTCTCGCAAAGGGAAATAGACACCATAGTCTGAATGACGTTTCTCGAATCGTCGCTCAGCGCGTTCTGCTCTATAGCTCTTTAGTCGTTTGGCGATGTTCTTCATGAGCACACCATCTACCTTCCTGACCGGAGTCCGGTCTCTTGAAGCCACCGTTGGGGTGGCAACCAGCTCTACCCCTGGAGCACCGTCACGGAAGGTCCGTCGCGGTTGCTGTAGCACAGGCCAGGTACCTGTTGTGCTATCTCTTAAGCATTAATGACTGTACGACACGCGATGAAGTAAGCCAGACATCCTCTAAAGAAATACAGAGCACGCTGCAGTGCGTAGTGGCGTATGTTGTCGTATAGTCAAACGACGACGCAAGTATCACCACTACAGAGTCGATATTTAGTCACTAGCGCACGGTCCTACACTAGAAACGTGACCAAGAAATCTCCAACCACGAAAGTAAAAGCCGCACCAGGACGTGTGATCGTTGTACGCCGTGACAGCACTACTGGCAAGCGTGTCACCACGATCAGCGGCAGCAACAGCGAGGACGCAGCAAAAATCGCAGAGCGTCTCGTCGAGGTGCTCAAGACGCAGGACGGAACATTTGAGAGCAGACTATTCTTTGTCACGTTCCCAGAGCTGCCAGCCCGGGGTTTTCGCGCAGAGATCGTCAAGCACATCGAGCAAGAAGCGATCGCCGCTGCTGACAAAGACTACCTACCCAGCGTGGATGACCACCGTTTCCCAAGACAGATCCTGCCTCTGCGAAGCAGTCCGTCTTTTACACTTTTGTTCCACTCATCTGGGTCTGAGGAACCTCGACAGTACTGCGGTTTCTGGCTAAACCCAACCACTCTGGTGCTGGGCTACTTGTATGAGGATTCACCACTCTCAGGAGTCTGCTCAGTGTCTGCTGATCACTGGCAGCCGGGTTCGATGACCTCTGGTTCCTGGAGAGATCACTACGCGGTTCTCGGCAACGGTCTCGACGTCGAGTGGAGTTACAGGGATGAGGACGGGACGTACATCAAATTCCGCAAGGCTCCCGGCAACTCTCCAGCGGTCGTAGCAAGGCGGTTAGTGAAAGGCGTAGAGAGTTGGTACATCTTCGGCGCAGAAAAACGTTTGCTGACTGCGTACTTCCTCGGGTTCTCAGGAGGCAACATTGAGTGTTTGGGATCCGATAAAAACAGCGGTTACGAGATTGATGAATTCTCACTGCGTGCCGACGAAGCCGTTACGAGGGAACTAAAGAGACTCAATCCACCACCGACACAAGAAGAAGCTTCACTGTGGCTCGACGTCACTAAAAACGCCGTCCATCCCTCTACTTGGGAGTCCTGGACGACCGGCGACTATCCTGAAGAGTTCCTTTTGACCCTGCGGAGTATCGCAGAGGGTGTCGATTACGAGGACCTTGCTATGTGACGCTCCACTCTGGAGTTGTTCACCATTTTCAAGGCGTAGGTGTTAGAGATTGGGCCAAAGGATTCGCTTCAACTGCGGTCATCATTCGTTCAGGGTTTGCTTTTATATATACGTGCGTAGTCGCAATGGATGAGTGTCCGAGTAGCTCTGAGACAGTCAGAATGTCAGCTCCTGCTTCGAGAATGAGTGTCGCAAAACTGTGTCTAGCAACATGTACGCGTCGTCCTTTCTGGTACAAACCTGCAGATAACAACACGCGCTCGTACACCTGTCCTACAGTTTCTCTAGACACGTTCATTGAGCCGTCAGCGCGAACTCTCTGAGAGAGGAACAACGTCTCAGCCCGCACTCCCCACCTCTTTAGTTGTTCTTCACGTAACGGCAGCCACGCAGTAAGGGCCTCTCGAACTACTGTTGGAACAGGCACACGACGCTCTTTGTTTCCTTTTCCGACTATACGTAAGTGAGTAGGAGCCTCTAACGAAGGGTAAAAGTCGTCAGGCTTCACGGAAGACATCTCAGCTAAACGCATACCCATTGTTAAACCCAGTAGAACCATCAGCGTGTCACGAGCAGCCGATCGACTTCCCGCCGCCGCCTCTAGTAGCTGTTTGCACTGCTCACTCCCCATAGCTTTTGGTACGCGCACTGGAGACTTCGGACGTTTCACCCGAGCCATCGGATTGCGATCTAGTTTCTCAGTTTCTACGCACCACGAGAAAAATGAACGCAACGCTGTTGAGAAAGTTGCCATCGTCGACTGTGCTCTTTTGCGGCACTGACCATCTGGGTTTGTTATGTCTACGTGTCCCGCCAGCGAAGCGACAAGATCATCTTTGTCTATGTCGGTGATTACTAGAAGAGTTGCAGCAACTCCGCGTCGGTTTGCAATTGTTACGAACGCTATGTCAGTCGCGCTCTTGTAGTTCCGAATAGTCCACGGCGATACTCCGTTTGTAGTCAGCTCCCCTAGCCACAGGTCACGTGCTTCTAGAGTTCTCATCACACCACCTTCCTCCAGCCAGTAACTGACTGGATCTCGAGGAGATGCTTGCGAAAGGGTGTTACATCTCGATTACAGACTGGCGTCACGCTCGGGACTACAAAGATGCGTCCGCGCCCACCCACCCTGCATGGCCCTGTGCAGCACCCAGCAAACCAGCTAGTTGCATCCTCGCTTGGGGCCTCAAAAGTAGGTGGAGAATCGACCAATACAGAGGAAAAGCCTCTGTATGAAATAACCCGATTCAAAGGAAACAAAAGTGAAAAAGAAAAACAAAAAATCGAGCGAGAAGACACCACTTCTCGAAAACGTCACCGATGCACCACCAGCTATCACTGGTCATTTTAAATCTGCACGTCAGCTTGAAGAAAGGCCAACGTCCGACGAATTTAGTCGTGCCATTGCCGCCCTTGAAGCAGCCGAAACAGATACCAGCACCGGTGATCCTGAATTTCGTCTCCTTATCGAAGAAGAAGAAGCACGGGAGAAAGTTGCCAAATTTCGTAGCGACCTCGCTGCGATGGTAGTAGCCGACCAACAAAAAGACCCACACATCTTCACCAGCGGTGGAAGAGTCGTGCCGACCCAGGTCGTGCGCGGTTTTTCAAAGCCAAAGGCGGAGTTTGTGCCTGTCTGTGAGGATTACGTGAAAGGGTTCTACCCAACTCTCGAACTCACAAACGGAACGGAAGTGCAAGTAGGAACGTTTTGTCACACACTCGAAGAGTCTGAATGTGTTATCACCGTCATTCTTGAAGAAGTGCGACGCAAAGCTGCCAACTACTAGCATGCAATCATGAAGATGTGCTAACCACACATCGGACGGGCCTAAGAGAAATCTTTACCCGTTTTTATACTTCCTGCTGGTCCTTTACTAGCTACCTGCTGCGTAGAGCAACAAAGACTTCCTTAGACGGCATAGAAGCTCCGTCTGTGGCGATACCGCGTACAGAGTACCGGACATTCATGCCACGCGGCTGGCCTGTCAGCGCGATCGATGCGGATGACGGCACTGTAGCCACGACCTCACCGCTACGAATCACTTGCAAAGTTCCGCCAACAGGAGCGCCGGTTACTTCTAGGCTTACAGCACCGACGGCCGTGGAAGTAGCCTTAGTGATAGTCGGCGCTGCTACCTGTTTAACGTCAAATGTCGCCGTTGCTGGTACTGACCAGGGACGGCTGATAACAGTCGGGCTGAGCCTGCACTCGTACTGGGCTCTCACGCTGTAATTGACACGCACTGTCGTACGGCGCTGGTTGCCAAGTAGCGCAGCGTTTGCGACAGTTGTCGGTTTAACAGTGGAACTCTGTGGGGATACAAACGAACCGGCACCAAAGTTCCACTTCACTTCATAGCGGTAAGGAGCCTGTCCTTGCGGAGCGGCGTAAGACAAGACCAAGTCAACTCCTGACACTGTGGCAGCCAACGCCGTAGGCGGCGCTGGGGTTACACATGAGTCCGCACTT
>Ga0209296_1000994_pt1 | contig 23083 bp, 33 predicted proteins | sample S_130206_EF_Meta_FD_187319 | JGI IMG/M metagenome (GOLD analysis project Ga0209296, IMG submission 187319) | Freshwater microbial communities from Lake Simoncouche, Canada to study carbon cycling - S_130206_EF_MetaG (SPAdes) (version 2) | ecosystem: Environmental > Aquatic > Freshwater > Lake ...
ATCGTTGTCGAGTGCCCTGCCGAGCAGGCTGAAGCGACTGCTGCGCTCATGCACCGCGTCATGTGCGAACCACCAGCCTGGGCCGATGGCCTGCCGCTGGCGGCTGAAGGTGTGATCACAACAAGGTATTCATGAAACATGTTATTGGTTTAAGCGGCGGCAAAGACTCGACCGCCTTGGCGCTGCGGCTGATGGAAGTCGAGCCGCGTGAGTATGAACTCATCTGCAACGCCACCGGCAACGAGTTGCCCGAGATGGTTGACCATTGGGCCAAGCTGGAGCAGATGCTGGGCCTGCCGATTAAAAAAGTTGGTCATAAGACAGACCTGTACGGCCTGATTGACGAGATGCAGATGCTGCCAAACTTTCGCGCCAGATGGTGTACGCGCATCCTCAAGATCGAACCGACTATTGAGTATTTTGAATCGCTGCCTGAAGGTTCGGTCTTGTATGTGGGCCTGCGCGCTGACGAAGAAGCCAGGCGCGGCATCTACGGCGAAGACATGAAGATCAGGTTTCCGATGCGTGAGTGGGGCTGGGATGAAGCAAAGGTTTGGGCGTACTTGGCCGAGCGCGGCGTATCAATACCGCGCCGCACTGACTGCGCCGTGTGCCCCTATCAGCGTCTGGGCGAGTGGCGTGACTTGTGGCGTGACTACCCAGAAGAATATGCCAAGGGCGTGGCCGTGGAGGAAAAGCTGGGGCACACCTTCCGGTCGCCGCAGCGCGACACTTGGCCGGCATCGCTTAAAGAGTTGGCCGTAGAGTTTGAAAGTGGCCGCAAGATTCGCGGCGATGGTAACGCGGCGACTTGCCGCGTCTGTTCACTGTAATAAAAAAGCCCCCGTGGATTAGACGGGGGCTAACTCAACTTCAAGGAGAGAACAACATGATCGAGTTTATAGCATCTTTGGCCCCTGAGGGCGAAACAGCGCTGATTGTCAGGCAAAAACCCAAATTAAAAGACGGAGCGTTGGATTTTCACGCCGATGGGGCTGTCAAGGCCACATGGCCGGCGTTCTTGCCCAGCCATAGAACCAAGGCCGGCGAGTCGTGGTATGGCAATACAGCTTCGTTCATCGTGGAGCGCTTCAAGGACGGCCATGTCAGCGCCAGCGCAGCTAACTGCGAGTACATCTTGGTGATGATGCTGGACGACATAGGCACCAAGAGCAAGACGCCGCCCCTGCCGCCGACATGGATCATGGAGACATCAGCCGGCTCGTTTCAGTGGGGCTACGCTTTCAACGAGCAGCCCACCAAGGGCGAGTTCAGCGCGGCCATCAAGGCCATTGCAGACGCTGGTTACACAGACCCTGGCTCCATCAATGCTGTTCGCAATTTCCGTCTGCCTGGCTCAGTCAACCTGAAGCCTGGCCGTGATAACTTTGAAGCCCGTTTGGTTGAGTTTCACCCAGAGCGCGACTACAGTCTGCCCGAGATATGCGCCGCTCTGGGCGTGACGCCAGCCGCCGCCGACAGCCTGACCCTACGGCCCATCCGCATCAGTGACGATGGCGCAGACGATGTGCTGGCGTGGCTGTCAGCGCAGGGGCTGCTGCTGTCCAAACCGAACCAAGAGGGCTGGGCCGGCGTGATCTGCCCCAACAGCGAGCAGCACAGCGATGGCAACCCAGAAGGGCGCTACATGCCGGCCAACAGGGCGTACTGCTGCCTTCACGGCCACTGCGTTGATCTGGATTCCCGCACCTTCCTAGATTGGGTGGCCGACAATGGTGGCCCCAAGCACACGCCTGGGCTGCGGGAAGAGTTGTTCACCGCTGCGATGGAAGGCGCGCTTGCCAAGCTGACCCCGAACGATGTATTCACAGACGCCGCCGCCGAGCGCATCGCAGAAGTCGAGCGCAAGGAATTAGGCCGCATCGAGAAGGCCGACTGGTACGAGCGCTTCGCCTACATCCAAGACGATGAATCGTATTTCGACATGCAAGACCGCCGCGAAGTCTCCCGCCAGACCTTCAATGCCCTGTTCAGGCACATTTCGTGCAAGTCGATCCACACCGGACGCAAGATCGAAGCGTCAATCTGCTATGACGAGAACAGGCAAGCCAAGGGCGCTAAGGCGCTGGTCGGCATCACCTACGCTGCCGGCGAGTCGGTGCTGGTCGCCCGTGACGGCGACATCTACGGCAACCGCTGGCGCGATGCGCGGCCAGCAACCGCAGCCGGTGATGTCACCCCTTGGCTTGAGCACTGCCGCGCCTTGGTGCCCGAGTCCAAGGAGTTGGAGCACATCTTGGATGTGATGGCGTTCAAGTTGCAGCACCCCGAGATCAAAGTCAATCACGCGATTCTGCATGGCGGCGATCAGGGATCAGGCAAAGACACCATGTGGGCGCCGTTCATCTGGTCAGTCTGTGGAGCGCACCTCAAGAACAGGGGCTTGCTCGACAATGACACCATGAGCAGCCAGTTTGGCTACGCCTTGGAGTCTGAGATTCTGATTCTGAACGAGTTGAAAGAACCAGACGCCAAGGAGCGCCGCGCACTGGCAAACCGCTTGAAGCCTATCATCGCAGCGCCGCCCGAGATGCTCACGATCAACCGTAAGGGTTTACACCCCTACGCGATGGCAAACCGCGTCTTTGTGCTGGCGTTCAGTAACGACCCCGTGCCGATTTCGTTGGACAGTCAGGACAGGCGCTGGTTTTGCGTGTGGTCACATGCCCCCAGAATGACCCCAGACGCCGCCGCCAAGATGTGGGCCTGGTACAAGGCCGGCGGCTTTGCAGCAATAGGCGCATGGCTTGCAGCGCGTGATGTGTCAGCGTTCAACCCTGGCGCAGCGCCAATGATGACGGAATTCAAATTGAATCTGGTAGAGCATGGCCTTTCGATAGCAGAATCATATTTAGTCGAGGCCATGCGCTTGAAAGTAGGCGAGTTCTCCAAAGGCGTCATTGGTAGCCCCTTTCACGCCGTCTGCGACCGACTGGCAGGGTCAGCACCGGCAGGCGTTAAAGTACCGCAGCAGGCGCTGTTGCATGCGTTCAAGGAAGCCGGCTGGGTTGACCTTGGCCGTGTGGCGTCATCAGACTACCCAAGCAAAAAGCACCTGTATTGTGCGCCCGACATGGCCGGCGGCAATAAGTCCAATTTGCGCCGGCTTGTAGAGGACGCGCCAGCGGCAGCGCTGGTGAGAGTGAAGTAAAAAAGCCCCGTGAGGGGCTTTATAGTTTCAAAATGATGGCGAGTAGTGCGGCAGCTAAGACCGCCAGAATCACGGCCACCGCGCACGCTCTTCTAACTCTTGCACAACCGCAGGGTCAATGATGGCCGTGACATTCACGCCGTCCAGCCATGCGCCCGTGAGCGTGTAAATGTCAGAATAGCCTGGATCGTCCAGCGTCTGCGGCTCGCCAGCTTCAAACTCAAATTCGCATTCGAGGGTCAGCCCTCGCACTGTGTAGGGTGTGCCTTTCATTTTGTCACCTCCACTTCGCGCCACATGGCCGCGCCCGTCCACCTGTTGCGGATGTCTGGGCAATGCTCAGTTGTCAGCATACTCAATAAATCCGTGGCGTAGTCACTGCGCCAAGTGCAGGCGACAAGGGTCTTTTCGGGGCTGAATAAAAAAATGTCGTATACGGTTTTCATTTTGTTACCTTGGCCGGTGCAATGTAGGCGTCACGACCGCGCTGGCGTAGCCATGCCGCGATTCTCTGGGCGCGGTGGCGCGGTACTAAGCGCCGACCTACAGCGCGGCTGTAGCGCGCATTCGGCGCGAATAATTGGATTGAGTAGAGGGTCATGGTTTGAGCCTTAAAATTTAATCAAGTGGGCCGGTTTACGGGGGCCGGTTTCATATAGCCGGATAAATTCCCGCTGGCCTACGCGATGCAATTCGGCGCGTACTTCATTAAATCGGGCGTTTAGCGCGTCAAGCATTGCACGATCTTTTACGCGCTGCTTTTCTGTTGGGATGTACTTGTAAATTATCACGATAAAGCCCGATCTAATTGGGTTTGTAAGTCCTCTGCACGATTTTCTGCGCGGGTTATTTCTTTTTTGAGTTCCTCAATCTCAGCGACAGCCTCGCCCAATGCTTGCGTCAATTGATCAAGCCGGTGATATAGGTCAGCTTTTACAGTGTCACCGGCCATGTACGCGGCCCGTTCGTTTTCGTTGTAGCTCATGCTGTGATCCCCTTAAAATTGAGCGTATAAAAAGCCGATTGCAGTCTCAGCCACAACCGAAGTATGGGCCTCTAAATAGTCGCGCACTGCCGCCTGGTGGTCTTCTTCTGACTCATCAGCGGGTAATTCCAAGCCGTAAGCATCCGCAATCTGTTCTACCGTGTCCTCTGAGTAGTCGCAGCAGAGCGCAACAACATCTAATTCGAAGTCTGGATTGACATCCTCTAGGTAATCAAAAAGAGCGCCCAAGCCCTCATAACTGAATTGGTCAGCGCGGCCATATGCGCGGAAGGCATCCCGAAAGTCTGAAACATTGATGGTTTGAATCATGGTTAGCCCCTTATTTAGTTAGAACATCAAAATATGCCAGCATCAGGGCCAGCAATCCGGCCACCAGCGCCAGAGCGCCGGCAGCGTTAAAAATAGCGCGCATGGCTTGGCCGCGCCGTGTGAAAATGTTGCGTGTAAACATGGTCTTAATCTTTTGCAAAATTAGCTCTAAATTCTTGATGCGGGTGACGCGCTTTTGCGCCTGCAATGGCGGCGCGGCATGTAGGGTAGGCATTCGTAGACCATGCGTAAACCAGCGCGTTTTGTCGCACTTGATAGACATGGATTTTGCGTTTGTAGACTTTGAACATGGCTCAATTCTCCAAGTATTCGCGCAACCATTGCCGCGCTACAGTGAGTTTTTTCGTATTGAAGCGGGTCAATACTTCGCCCGTTGAATCTGTGACTTCATAAACCCATTCCGGCGTGAATGTCAGTGTGTAGCGTTCGCCGTTGTGGGTCAGTGCGCCGTTCTTGGCGTTCGCGGCCATTGTGGCGGCTTGGCTTGGCAAATTTTCGTAATTCATGCTGTCACCTTTGATTGATATGCAAGAGCGAGCGCGTCACGCTCTACATGTAGGCGCGTAGCGGCTTTGGTTAGCGCATCATCTAATTCGATGCCGTCACCTATGAGCCACAAAACATAATCGAGGGCTTCGGTCATTGGGTTGTAAGTCATGCTGTAGCCCCTTAGATGATGAATTCGTTGGATAGGTGTGCGCGGTACGCATACGCTACGCTGTAAATTTCGTTACGGCTTTTGGTGGTGCGCGCTGAACGGATCAATGTCGACAATGCGCGTGCCATGAAGTCGAACCCTAGAACGGGTGCAGCGGCTTTGATTCGGTCTATTTCGCGTTGCTCTGATTTGGTCATGTTGCTAGCTCCTTTGGTTGTTGAAGTCTCTACTGTAACAGATTCTCTTGCACTTGATCGGGTTTATTTTTCTTACCCTCTCACCTATATAGCATAAGAGAATCGTGCCAGTTGCTGTAAGTCATTGATTTACAAGACCCCTCCAAAACCCTATGTAATGGAATTGCTTACAAAAACCTGGGTCATTTGTGCTAAAAGTTTGACGCCAGATTCGGGCTGTTTGACACATGCGCGCTCCCAATGAAAAGCCTATTGTTTGGGTCATTTGGGTCATTGATAAGTTGAATTATGAAGTTATCAATATACTGTATATATATACAGTGGCAATGTTATAAGGCGGCGACTTAAATTTGATGGCAATATGACCCAAATGACCCATCGCGCCAAAGCCCCCAGAGCGCGCCAAAAGCCCTTGCATGGGCTTTATGGGTCAACATGTAGGCCATGACCCATATGACCCATGCTATGTGGTCGCATGGCCGGCTTGCATGTTGCAAGCTATCAACTGTTTTGGGTTAGCCCAAATGACCCATGCATGTCTGGCGCCAAACAAGTTAGTCAGTGCTCACTCACCAGGTTGTAAGTGAGTGCTAACTGGGGCGGTGCATGTTAGTGAGTGCTCACATACCAGGCTGTAAGTAAGTGCTCACTAACTTAGGGGGTGGGGGTAGGGCCGAGCGGCAGGGCCAGCCGGTAGCGTAGGGGCTGCAAACAAAATTTTTTTTAATGTAAACTCAAAGCACACGTACCAGTGGCTGGAGAATCCATGTTTTACTCGCTTCCATTTGAGGCGCGCAAAGTCGAAGCGACAGAGGCGCGCTTAAACCGAATCTACGATGCCGCCAAGTTGGGCCTCAAAGGCGACAGCTTGGCTATGGCTGCGGGCATGTTGCCCACCGAGTACCGCCAACTGTGCCAGCTTGACCCGATTGCCGAGGTCGCCGCGTTGAAGGGCCGCGCCGATGGCGAGATAGAAGCCTCACGCCAACTGCACAAAGCCGCCGCCGAGGGAGACGCCAAAGCCAGTCTGGCAATTCTGCAACATGTTCACGGCTGGGTCGCCAAGCAGGCCATCACCATCGACGTGGATCAGCGCATCTCAATCACTGCCGCCTTGGCCGAAGCCGAACGGCGCGTCATGGACGTTATTGAGAACAACCCAAGTGAATACCTCACGCCAAAACTAGATGCAGTCCACCAAGTACAGCGCTGAAGACGAACAAGAGTTGATGGCGCGGCTGTGGTCGCCCCAGATCAAGGACAACCCGCTGGCGTTCGTGATGCTGCTGTTCCCGTGGGGCGTCAAGGGCACGCCGCTGGAGCATTTCAGTGGGCCGCGCAAGTGGCAGCGCGAGGTGTTGCAAGACATCGCAAACCACATCAAGCAAAACGGCGGCAAGATTGACTTTGATACCCTGCGCGAAGCGGTCGCGTCAGGCCGTGGTATCGGCAAGTCGGCGCTAGTCTCATGGCTGGTGATTTGGATGCTGTCCACGCGGATCGGCTCGACAACCATCGTGTCGGCCAACAGCGAGTCGCAGTTGCGTAAGGTGACATGGGCCGAGATTACCAAGTGGCTGGCGATGGGGCTGAACAGCCATTGGTTTGAGGTCAGTGCCACCAGCCTGCAGCCGGCCAAGTGGTTGACCGAGTTGGTCGAGCGCGATCTGCGTAAGGGCACCAGGTATTGGGGCGTTGAGGGCCGGCTGTGGTCGGCTGAGAATCCAGACGCGTTCGCCGGCGTACACAACATGGACGGCGTGCTGGTCATCTTCGACGAGGCCAGTGGTATTGATGACGCCATCTGGGCGGTGACGGCGGGCTTCTTTACAGAGAATACGCCCAACAGGTTCTGGTTTGCGTTCTCCAACCCCCGCCGCAACACGGGGTACTTCTACGAGACGTTCCACTCCAAGCGCGACTTCTGGAACACCAAGGTGGTGGACGCCCGCACGGTCGAGGGGACAGACAAGGCGGTCTACCAGCAGATCATCGACGAGTACGGGCCGGACTCGGCCCAGGCGCACGTCGAGGTGTACGGCCAGTTCCCGAGCGCGGGCGACGATCAGTTTATCGGCGCCAATACGGTGGACGAGGCCATGAAGCGAGTCAAGTACCAAGACTTGAGCGCGCCGATTGTGATCGGGGTCGATCCGGCGCGGTTCGGCGCGGACGCGACAGTCATCGCCGTGCGGCAAGGGCGCGACATTGTGAAGATCATCAGGCACCGAGGCGACGACACCATGACCGTGGTGGGGTATGTGATCGACGCCATTGAGGAATACAAGCCCACGCTGGTCGTCATTGACGAGGGCGGGCTGGGCGCGGGCATCGTGGACAGGCTCAAAGAGCAGCGCTACAAGATCAAGGGCGTAAACTTTGGCAACAAGTCCAAAAACCCGATAATGTACGGCAACATGAGGGCGCAAATGTGGGGCGACATGCGGGAGTGGCTCAAGACGGCCAGTATTCCGAACGACAGGTTCTTGAAGACGGACTTGATTTCGCCTATGATGAAGCCTGATTCACGCGGAACAATTTTTTTGGAGTCGAAAAAAGACATGAAATCACGCGGTTTAGCCTCGCCAGACGCTGCGGACGCTATTGCAGTGACGTTTGCCTTTCCCGTGGCCCATCGGGGCGAGTACAATGCGCGCACAACCACCCGCCGAACGTATTCAGACACTTCGGCCAACACATCTTGGATGGGAAGCTAGATGGCAACGAAAAAAACTGTTTCTTTGTCTGTCGGACGCGGTGAAAAACTGCCCGTATCTAAGGGCGCTGGCCTGACCGAGAAGGGTAGAGCCAAGTACAACGCTGCGACTGGCTCAAACCTCAAGGCGCCAGCCCCAAACCCCAAGACCAAGGCAGACCAAGGCCGCAAGGATTCATTTTGTGCAAGAATGGGCGCCGTAGCGGCCAACGCCAAAGACGGCGAACGCGCTAAAGCAGCCCTTAAACGATGGAAGTGTTAATCATGGCTACAAAACCTGGCCTCTACAGTAACATCGCAGCAAAACGCGAACGCATCAAAGAAGGCAGCGGCGAAAAGATGCGTAAACCAGGCGCACCTGGCGCACCGACAGCCAAGGCGTTTAAAGAGTCTGCCAAAACTGCGAAGAAAAAATAATGGCAAACACCAAGCCGATTGGCGTAGCGTACGAAGATCAGAACATCATCGGCGCAGATATTGTTGAGGCCACTGACATTGTTACTACGGGCACGATTGGCTACGCCGCCAGTGCTTTTGGCACGGTAACTCAGACCAACAACAAAACCACAGCGGTTACGATTAACACGCCCTCTGGTCAGATTACGACTGCCAACGCGCAGATGGCGCCTAGCGCCAATGCGGTGTTTGTGGTTAATTGCAGCACGGTCAGCACCAGAGATGTGGTTGTGATCAGTGTTGCCTCTGGCGGCACTTTGGGTGCGTACAATGCTTTTATCGCGGCGGTGGGCAATGGCTCGTTTACGGTGGAACTTAAAAACGTGACCAACAACGCCTATTCTGAAGCGATTAAATTGAACTACGCCATCTTCCATACGGAGAGTTAACATGCCTCTCGTTAAATCCAAATCACCCGAAGCCTTTCGCAAGAACATCAAAGCGGAAGTCAAAGCTGGCAAGCCTGTAAAGCAGGCCGTAGCGATTGCTTACTCAGTCAAGCGCGAAGCAGCAAAGAAAAAGAAATAACATGGCAGACCCAACAGGCATAGTCGCCGCCGCAGCCGTTGCTGTTGGTGGTTCGGCCAAAGACAAAAGCGATGCGGATGTGTTGGCAACAGCACGCTCGCGTTTGGACATGGCTGTCTCGGCGCTGTCTGAGTCGCGTGAAGATGAAGTTGACGACCTGAAGTTTTACGCCGGCTCGCCCGACAACCACTGGCAGTGGCCTGCCGATGTGCTGGCAACTCGCGGCGCGGTGCAGGGCCAGACGATCAACGCACGGCCCTGCCTGACAATCAACAAGCTGCCGCAACATGTGCGTCAGGTGACAAACGACCAGCGGCAGAACCGCCCAGGCGCCAAAGTCATCCCCGTGGACGACAACGCTGACGTGGAAGTTGCCGACATTTTCAACGGCATGATCCGGCACATCGAGTACATTTCGGATGCTGATGTGGCCTACGACACGGCCTGCGAAAACCAAGTGTCCTACGGCGAAGGCTACTTGCGCTTGCTCACAGAGTACTGCGACGACAACACCTTTGACCAAGACATCAAGATTGGCCGCATTCGCAACTCGTTCTCGGTCTACATGGATCCGATGATCCAAGACCCGACCGGCGCGGACGCTAAATATTGCTTCATCACCGAAGACCTGACCCGTGCAGAGTACGAGCGTCAGTACCCAGACGCAGCGCCCATTACAACTTTGCAATCTTTGGGCGTGGGCGATCAGTCGATCAGCAATTGGCTCAACGAAGACACGATCCGCGTTGCAGACTACTACTACATCGACTTTGACCGCGCTACGCTGAACCTGTACCCTGGCAACATCACCGCCTTTGAGGGCACGCCAGAGGACAAGCAGCTAAAAGCCATCTACGGCAAGCCCAAGCGCAGCCGCGAGGCCGACCGCCAAAAGGTCAAGTACTGCAAGATCAACGGCTACGAAATTCTTGAGAAACGCGATTGGGCGGGCAAATACATCCCTGTGATCCGCATCGTTGGCAACGAGTTTGAAGTCGATGGCCGCTTGTACGTGTCGGGCTTGGTGCGTAACGCCAAAGATGCCCAGCGCATGTACAACTACTGGGTCAGCCAAGAAGCTGAGATGCTGGCCTTGGCCCCCAAAGCGCCATTTATTGGCTACGGCGGGCAGTTTGAGGGCTACGAAGACAAGTGGAAGACCGCAAATACGACCAACTGGCCGTATCTGGAGGTCAACCCAGACGTCACAGACGGCCAAGGCGCTGTCTTGCCACTGCCGTCTAGGGCACAGCCACCGATGGCCTCCAGCGGCCTGCTGCAAGCCAAATCAGGCGCTTCTGAGGACATTAAGTCCACAACCGGCCAATACAACGCTTCTTTGGGCATGAGTTCCAATGAGAGAAGCGGCAAAGCAATTCTTGCGCGTCAGCGCGAGGGCGATGTGGGCACATACCACTACGGCGACAACTTGGCCCGTGGTGTTCGGCACGTTGCCCGTCAGCTTGTGGACTTGATCCCGAAGATTTACGACACCCAGCGCATTGCTCGCATCATCGGTGAAGATGGCGAGACAAAGATGGTCAAGATTAACCCTGACCAAGACCAGCCGGTCAACAAGATCGTTGACGAGCGCGGTATTGTGATGGAGAAAATCTACAACCCTGGCGTTGGTAAGTACGATGTGGTGGCTACCACCGGCCCAGGCTACGCAACCAAGCGTCAAGAGGCGCTGGAAGCAATGGCCCAACTGCTGCAAGGCAACCCGCAACTGTGGGCTGTGGCCGGCGATCTGTTTGTCAAGAACATGGACTGGCCTGGTGCTCAAGAGATGGCAAAACGCTTTGCCAAGACCATTGATCCGAAACTGATGAGCGATGGTGAGGACAATCCAGAGTTGCAAGCCGCGCAGCAACAGATGCAAGCGATGGGCCAAGAGATGGAGCAGATGCACCAGATGATCCAGAACGTGGGCAAGTCCATTGAGATGCAAGAGCAGCGCCGCAAGGACTACGAAGCTGAGATCAAGGCTTACCAAGCTGAGACGCAACGCATCACCGCCACGCAAGCCGGCATGAACGAGCAGCAGATTCAGGACATCGCTATGGGCGTTGTGGCGGCTGCGATGGAGTCCAACGGCCAGTTGAACAACATCCCTGAGATGCCAGAGCAGCAGATGGATGTGGGCATGGACGGTATGCCTGAGATGCCGCAGCCAATGCAACCGATGGAGATGCCACAATGACCGCCGCGCAGTTAATGGGCTTGCTGTTTTTGGGCCGTAATGTGGCGCACTCGGTTCATTTGAACACTCGCAGCTACTCCAAGCATGTTGCATTGCAGACGTTTTACGACAACGTAATTGATGTGGCCGATGCCTTTGCCGAAGCCTACCAAGGCCGCAATGGTTTGATTGGCCCGATTGCCATCCCTGCGGCCAAGAAGACCACCAACATCATTGAGTTCTTGCAAGACCAACTTTCTGAGATTGAAAAAGGCCGCTACGATGTGTGCGATAAATCGGACTCGTCACTCCAACAATTGATCGATAATATCGTTGAGTTGTATCTCACAACCCTGTACAAACTGAAATTCTTGGCATAAGGAAACATCATGGCTAATTACACACAAACTGCCGCAACAACCCAAGTTAAAGTTGGTGCTGGCAAGTTGTTCGGCATCTTTGTGTCAGCATCTTCAAGCGGTACTTTGACGATCTATGACTCTGGCGCTAAAAGCGCCAGCGACCCCAAGATTTCCGACACGTTCAGCGTGACAGCCGGTACAAGCTATCTGAACATTCCGTCCGGCTTGTTTTTCAACAAAGGTTTGTACATTGTTCTTGCTGGCACTTCTGCCGCATTTACAGTCGTGTACGATTAATCTGATATATTCACCCAAACCGTATCGGCCAGGTTGACCGAGGAATCCAAGGATTCATAAATGTTAGAAGAAGTACCAGCGGAGTCACTACCCGTGCCAGAACAGGAAGCAACGGCTGCACCTGCGACTGAAGTTCAAACGCCGGAAACGCCAGAAGCAGCGACCAAGACATTCTCGCAAGAGGAACTTGACGCAGCAATTGGCAAACGCCTTGCAAGAGAGCAACGTAAGTGGGAACGAGAGCAAGCGCAGCGCCAGGTGGAAACACAGGTGCTAAGGTCTGCCCCAACAGCATCCGCTGATCAGTTTGAGTCTACCGAAGCGTACACGGAAGCGTTGACGCTACAGAAGGCCGAAGAACTGATTGCAAAGCGTGAAGCTGCCAAGCAGCACTCTGCTATTCTCGAAAGCTATCAGGAGCGCGAAGAAGCAGCGCGGGACAAGTACGATGACTTTGAACAAGTCGCCTACAACCCAAAACTGCCAATCACGAACGTGATGGCTGAAACGATTCAGTCTTCGGACGTTGGGCCTGATATAGCTTACTATCTCGGCGCTAACCCCAAAGACGCGGAACGCATCTCACGCATGACGCCGCTCGGCCAAGCGAAAGAGATTGGAAAGATTGAGGCCAAATTGGCCGCAGAACCTCCGGTCAAACGAACAACGTCAGCGCCAACGCCGATTTCACCTGTTACCGCCCGAGCCACTGGTTCGCCAGCACTTGACACTACAGACCCACGCTCTATCAAGAGCATGACAACCTCGCAGTGGATTGAAGCTGATAGGGCACGCCAGATGAAAAAGCTCGAAGCACTGCGTACCCGCTAACTTTTTTTAGGAAATTTACAAATGTCAAACTCGATTCTTACCATCGACATGATCACACGGAAAGCTCTCGAAATCCTTGAGAACAACCTTGTGCTCACCCGTAACGTCAATCGCCAGTACGACGACAGCTTTGCTGTTGAAGGCGCTAAGATTGGCTCCACCCTGCGTATCCGTCTGCCTGACCGCGCTCTGGTTACTGACGGTGCCGCCCTGCAAGTTCAGGACGACAACGAGCAGTTCACCACCCTGACTGTTGCCCAGCAAAAGCACATCGGCGTCAACTTCACATCTGCTGAATTGACCATGCAGTTGGACGACTTCGCAGAGCGTGTTCTCAAGCCGCGTATCAGCCAGTTGGCCTCCAGCATTGATGCTGACGTTGCCAATGCGTACAAAACCATCGGCAACACCGTTGGCACGCCAGGCACCACCCCTTCGACTTCGCTGGTGCTGCTCCAAGCCCAACAGAAGCTGAACGAGAACGCGGCTGTGATGAACCCACGCTACGCTACCGTCAACCCAGCGGCCAACGCTGGTCTGGTTGAAGGTATGAAAGGTCTGTTCAATCCGACTGACACTGTTTCCAAGCAGTTCCGCAACGGTATGATGGGCACTGGCGTGTTGGGCTTTGATGAAGTCAACATGTCTCAGTCGATCAAGCAGCACACCACTGGCTCACGTAGCGCAAGCGCTTCCACACTGGTGAAGACCCCAGGCGTTACTGCCGAAGGCGCTTCTACCATTCTGCTGGAACAAGGCTCAGTGTCTACCACCATCAAAGCTGGTGACGTGTTCACAGTCAGTGCTTGCAATGCTGTCAACCCACAAACCCGTGAGTCCACTGGTTCGCTGTTCCAGTTTGTTGCTCTGGCTGACGCCACCGCTTCGTCCGGCACTTGGACTGTGACTGTTGCACCGATGTACTCGGCCAACCACGCTCTGGCTACTGTGGATGTGCTGCCTGCAACTGGTGCAACTGTGACCTTCGTGGGCGCGGCTTCTACTCAGTACGCTCAGAACTTGGTCTACCACAAGGATGCCATCACGTTCGCCACTGCTGACCTGTTGCTGCCACAAGGCGTTGACATGGCTGCACGTGCCGTTCACAACGGTATCAGCTTGCGCGTTGTTCGTCAGTACGACATCAACAACGACCGTATGCCTTGCCGTATTGACGTTCTGTATGGTTTCAGTACCATCCGTCCACAAATGGCTTGCCGCATCTGGGGCTAAACCTAATGCCCCTTCGGGGGCGTTTTTTAAATTTTTTTTAAGGAAATTATCATGGCTCTTCCTAATGGCGCTGGTGGCTACCAGCTTGGTGACGGCAATATCGGTGAAGCTGTTCTGTCGGTTCAAGGCGCTCCTACTGCCGTGGCTGCTGCCGCGACAATGACGGCTGCTGAACTGTCTAATGGCTTGTTTGTGTTCAACGGCGCTGCCGGTAATCTGACTTTGCCCACCGTGGCACTGGTAGAAGCCGACATCACAGCCGCGTCAAAAGTCAACGCCTCTTTTGACTTCATCATCATCAATATTGATGCTTCCGGTTCTGATTCAGTCACTTTGGCTGCTGGTACTGGTTGGACAATTGTTGGTGTTGCTGCGGTAGCTGTTAATACCTCTGCCCAGTTCCGCGCCCGTAAAACCGGCGATGGCACTTGGACTGCATACCGTATTGCCTAAACCAAATGGGGCTTCGGCCCCGTTTTTAAGGAAACATCATGCCAAATACTAAAGCTGTAGGCGTTGCGTATAGCGACCCTGAATTTGATAGCGTAACCGTTACCGGCGCGTCAGCGTTGCAAGCGGTAACCGCTACGACCATAACCGCTACAACCCTAGCTGGCACTTCAACTGGCGCCATTCGTCTTCCTGTTGCTGCTGTTGCGGCGGCTGGCAGTACTCAAGGCAATGCTGCTGCACTAGCTGAAGGTTTGAACGTTGTCTCTGCTGCTGACGGCACAAAAGGCGTTAGATTGCCTACGGCTGTTGCTGGTATGGTAGTTATTGTTAAAAACACCGCTGCCGGAGCGCTGAATATCTATCCCGCCACTGGCGGGGCAGTTAATGCAGTTGCGGCTAACGGTGCGTATAGCATCACAAACCTTACCAGTTCGTTGTTGGTGGCATCTTCCACCACCCAGTGGTATTCTGTTCCATTGGTAGCATCCTAACCAAATGGGGGCTTCGGCCCCCGTTTTTCTATGAACATTTATCTTCAGCACCCCGTCCACGGAACCAAAGTTGCCACTATGGAACTTGAAGCCGTGTTTGATGAAACAAACGGCTGGACACGCTACAATCCCGACATGCCTTCAGAACCTGAAGAAGCAGTCAATGCGCTGGAAGTCAAGCGCAAGTACACACGTAAGGCTGTAGCCGAAGGAGTCTGAAATGGCCGTTTACACCGCTGGCGATCAAATCAATCGCGCACTTCGCCTGCTAGGCGTATTGGCCGAAAATGAAACGCCATCGGCGGCTATGTCGCAAGACGGTCTGATGGCGATGAACCAGATGATCGACTCTTGGGATACTGAGCGGCTGTCTGTCTTTTGCACACAAGATCAAATTTTTACGTGGCCTGCCGGCGAGTACATCCGCACGCTCGGCCCTTCGGGTAATTTTGTGGGGCTGCGCCCCGTGCTGCTGGACGAGGCGACTTACTTCCGCGACCCTGGCACGAACGTGTCGTTCGGCATCAAGTTTATCAACCAGCAGCAGTACAACGGCATCGCGGTCAAGACCGTAACCAGCACCTATCCGCAAGTGATCTTTGTGAACATGGGTTTCCCCGATGTCACGATGTCGATCTACCCCCGCCCCACACGCGATTTGGAATGGCACTTTGTGTCGGTTCAAAAGCTGGACGAGCCTGCCGCGTTGGTGACTGACTTGTTTTTCCCGCCAGGTTACTTGCGCGCGTTCACCTACAACTTGGCGATGGAGATAGCGCCAGAGTACGGCGTTGAGCCAAGCCCCCAAGTGCAGCGTATTGCCATGACAAGCAAGCGCAATATCAAACGCATCAACAATCCTGATGATGTGATGTCAATGCCATACGCCATTGTGGCAACTCGTCAGCGGTTTAACATCTACGCCGGAAATTACTGATGAAAACGCCAATCCTTGGCTCATCGTATGTCGCCCGCAGCATCAACGCTGCCGACAACCGCATGGTCAATTTGTTCCCCGAAGTCATTCCAGAGGGCGGCAAAGAGGCAGGTTTTTTGTCGCGTTGCCCTGGCCTGAAATATCTTCAGACGGTCGGCACCGGCCCTGTTCGCGGCTTGTGGGCACACCAGACCAACGGGTCTGACTTCTATGTCGCGTCAGGCCAAGAATTTTACAAAGTTAGCAGTCTGACCGGCACGCCCACGCTGCTGGGCACCATCTCGGGCACGGGGCCGGTATCTATTGCTGACAACGGCACGCAGTTGTTTATTGCCTGCAATCCGCGCAGCTACATCTACAACGAGGTGCTGAACACCTTTGCCGAAATCACGGACATTGACTTCCCAGGCGCGGTGACGGTCGGCTACTTGGACGGCTACTTTGTGTTCAACGAGCCGGACAGCCAAAAATTCTGGGTGACGCAATTGTTTGAGGGCACTCAAGTTGACCCGCTGGACTTTGCCAGTTCCGAAGGCTCACCTGACGGCCTAGTCGGCATAATTGTTGACCACCGCGAAGTTTGGCTGTTTGGTACAGACTCGGTTGAAGTTTGGTATGACGCCGGCTTGGCTGACTTTCCTTTGGCCCGCATTCAAGGCGCGTTCAATGAGATCGGCTGCGTAGCGGCGTTTTCCATCGCCAAGCTAGACAACGGCTTGTTTTGGCTGGGCACAGACGCCCGTGGGCAAGGCATTGTCTACCGTGCCAACGGCTACACCGGCCAACGCATCTCTACCCACGCAATCGAATACGCCATCGCCCAATACGGCAACATCTCGGACGCGGTGGCTTACACGTACCAGCAAGAAGGCCACGCTTTCTACGTGCTGACGTTCCCTAGCGGCAACGCCACTTGGGTCTACGATGTCGCCACCCAAGCTTGGCACGAACGCGCTGGTTGGGACAACGGCCAATTTACCCGCCATCGGTCAAACTGCCAGTGCAATTTTGGCGGCAACATCATTGTGGGCGACTATGAAAACGGCAACATCTATGTCTTTGACTTGGATGTGTACTCCGACAACAACGACATTCAAAAATGGTTGCGGTCATGGAGGGCCATTCCTACCGGCCAGAACACCCTCAAACGCTCGTCGCAGCACAACCTTCAGCTTGATTGCGAAGCTGGCGTAGGCATCAACTTAGGCCAAGGCCAAGACCCTCAAGTCATGCTGCGCTGGTCTGACGATGGTGGGCACACATGGTCAAACGAGTACTGGCAATCAATCGGCAAGATCGGCCAATATTTCAAACGCTGCATTTGGCGCCGGCTGGGCATGACGCTCAAGCTGCGCGACCGCGTTTATGAGGTGTCGGGCACTGACCCCGTGAAGATAACCATCTTGGGCGCGGAAGTCTTTGTAACGCCGACCAATGCCTGAAAATAACATAACGAACATACCTTCGTCGCGTGTCGAGCTTATCGATCCACGCACGGGGTTGATGTCGCGTCAGTGGTATCGCTTTTTTCTAAACCTGTTTGACCTGACGGGTTCTGGCAACAACATCACATCGTTGGATGACTTGCAAGTAGGCCCACCAAGCGGTGGCGGGGAAAGCGCGTTTGGTACGGTGACTTCGGTTGCCATGACAGTGCCCACGGGCCTGTCAGTTGCAGGCTCACCAATCACTTCAGCGGGCACGCTGGCCGTGTCCTACAGCAGCGGGTACTCCATCCCTACAACGGCCAAGCAAACGCAATGGGACACCGCGTATGTTGAGCGCCAGCAATGGGACGGCGGGGCCACCAACCTGGTTGCGGCCACTGGCCGTACATCGCTTGGGGCTACGACTGTCGGCGGCAATTTCTTTACGCTGCCCAACCCCAGCGCAATCACTTTTGTCCGCATCAATGCCGACAACACTGTTTCCACGCTGGATGCGGCGACTTTTCGCACGGCCATTGGCGCGGGCACTGGCGGTGGCACGGTCACATCGGTCAGCGGCACTGTTGGCAACATAACCAGCACGGGCGGCGCAACACCTGTCATTGACTTAGCCAGCGGCATTGTTACCGCAGGCACTTACGGCTCAAGCGCGCTGATTCCGGTGGTTACGGTGGACACCTATGGCCGCGTGACTACAATCACCACTGCCGCCAACCCACAAGGCACAGTCACCTCTGTTTCCGGCACGGGCACAGTTAGCGGGTTAACCCTAACAGGCACTGTCACCAGTTCCGGCAGCTTGACGCTGGGCGGCACGCTGGCAGTTACCGCGTCCAATTTTGCGTCTCAAACGGCCAATACGTTCTTGGCCGCGCCCAACGGGTCGGCGGGCGCCCCCACCTTCCGCGCCATCGTCGCCGCCGATGTGCCTACGCTTAACCAGAACACCACTGGCACCGCCTCAAACGTGACGGGCACCGTAGCCATTGCCAACGGCGGCACGGGCCAGACAACGGCGGTTAACGCCTTTGACGCTTTGTCGCCGGCCACCACCAAGGGCGACTTAATTGTCTCCAACGGCACAGACAACGTGCGTTTGGGTGTTGGCGCGGACACGTTTGCCCTGGTGGCCGACTCGGCTGCTGCCACGGGCGTCAAATGGGCTTCCGTGGGCGCGTCTTTGACGATTGCCAACGACACCACAACGGCTACAAACCTGTACCCGACCTTTTTGACGGCCACCTCGGGCACGGCGACCACGCTGTACACCGGCAACGCCAAGCTGCTCTACAAGCCGTCTACGGGCGAACTTACCTCCCCCGCGCACATATCCAGCAATGGCATCACAATTAACAGCACTACAGTGTCTACCAGCTATACTATCGCCAGCGGGAGTGCTGGTGTGTCGGCGGGGCCGATGACAATTTCTAGCGGTGTTGTAGTGACCGTATCCTCCGGTTCGCGTTGGGTTGTCTTGTAAAAGGATTGGCGTATGACCGTAACAGCAAAAAATTTGGTGCCGGCCAAGATCGTTGAAGCTACGCAAACAACGCAGTACACGGCCAATGGCGTCACAACGATCATTGACAAATTCACCGCCACCAACTTTAGCGCCAGCACTGCAACAATCAGCGTAAATTTTGTGACTTTGGCTGGGTCAGCAGGCAACTTGAATTTGATCACCAAAGAAAAGTCGTTGTCGGCGTCTGAGGTGTACACTTTTCCAGAACTGGTAGGCCAGATCATTCCACCAGGCGGGTTCATCTCAACAGTCGCCGGCACAGCCAGCGCCATCAACATGCGCGTCAGCGGCAGGGAAATATCTTAATGATTGTTCGTGACGCTACCGAAGCCGATTTGCCGCAGTACATTGTATTGGCCGAGTCATTTCACTTGGCTTCACCTATGCACGGCGTTATTGATTTTGATCCAGTTGGCTACTCTAATTTTTATGCGGAAGCAATTCAAAACGACTCAATAGGTGTTTGGCTGGCCGAAATTGATGGGGAGATTGTCGGAATAGCGGGGGCGCTATCGTACCCGCTGTACTTCAACCCGTCTGCAACTGTGGTTCAAGAGTTGTGGTGGTGGTTAACGCCGAAATCGCGGGGCAGTGGCGCGGGCGGTAAAATGTTCAAACAAATTGAACAATGGGCTGAAGATCGCAACGCTTCAGCGCTTTTTATGATTGCTCTAGAAGACAATCGGGCAAAAAAGATGGAAAATCTATACGTTCGTGCGGGGTTTAAGCCGATGGAACGAACTTTCATTAAAGAGGTCACGTCATGGCAATAGGAACATCGCTAGCTATTCTTGGGGGCACTATTGGCGCCGCGTTGATTGGCAGCAATGCGGCCAGCAAAGCCGGAAGCGCGCAAGCACAAGCAGCGGAAAAAGCAGGCGATCTTAGCTTGCTGGTTGCAGAGCGCCAAATTGAATCACAAGAGAAGCAATTTGCGGCGCAGGCAGCGCTTCAAGAGCCTTGGCGTCAGGCCGGTATAGGCGCGCTCAACAAGTTGCAAACAGCCTCCGATTACACGCCGTTTGGCACTGCTCAATTTGAAGCCGACCCAGGCTATGCGTTTCGCTTGGCCGAAGGCCAGAAGGCGCTTGACAGGTCAGCCGCTGCACGCGGCGGTTTGATCTCTGGCAGCGCGCTAAAAGCAGCTACGCGTTACGGCCAAGAGATGGGGACGCAAGAATACCAGAACGCTTTCAACCGCTATCAAGCTGAACGGTCTGCCAAACTTGGCCCATTGCAGTCGCTGGCCGGTGTCGGCCAGACCGCAACGCAAGCGCTGGGCGCTGCGGGCCAGTCAATGACCAGCGGGGTTAATGCCGCGCTGGGTAACTACGGCGCGCAAGCTGGGGCTGCTATGGGCGCTGCCGCGCAGGCCCGCGCTTCTGGCTACATGGGCGGTGTTAACGCGCTGTCACAGGGTTTGGGCCAGTACATAAATTACAGCCAAGGTCAAGACCGCAATGCTTTGCTGTCGCGTGCTATTGATGGCGGGTACAACATAGGCACAGAGCCTTACTCTGGCTACAACGCTTCTATTGGACTTTAATCATGGCACTTGTAAACCCCAACATTGCGATGAGTTTTCGCGCACCAGAGATTCAGCAGCCAAACATGTTGGCTGACTATGCTGCAATACAGCAGATTCAAGGTGGACGGCAAGCGCAAGAAATGAACGCGTTGAAGATGCAAGAAGCGCAAGCAGCCCTGCAAGAGCGTAACGCGCTGCGTCAGCTTAACCCTGCGGCAGCGGATTACGAAAACCAACTGTTCCGCGTAAACCCAACATTAGGAATTGCGTATCGCAAAGAAGCAGCGGCTACCGCCGCACAACAAGCAGCAGCTACAGCCAGCCAAGCAGCAGCGGCTAAATCAGGATTTGACCTCAAAGCCGCGCAACGTAAATTTGGCGATGATCTTAAACGCAGTTTGTCTTCTAACCCATCTGATGAAAACATTATTGCGTTTGGTCAAGATGCGCTGATTCAGGGGCTGTACACGCCAGAGCAAGTAGAGTCTACGGTTGCCCAATTGTTGGCGTTGCCTCTACCAGACCGCACACGCGTTCTTTCGCAAGCAGGCGCAAGCGCCGCCGATCTAAAGCCGCCTGCGCCCGCCGCACCGCCTAGCATGGTGGCTGAGTACACTTTTGCCAAAACGCCTGATGGCGGCGGTTTTAAAGGCTCATTCCAAGACTTTGTTACCGCCCGCGCTGCTGCTGGCCGCGCACCCGCCGCACCTCGCCCAGACCAGCCGCCAGTTGCGGTTGTCGATCCTGTGACCGGCAAGCCTGTGTACGTTACTAGAGAGCAAGCGCTGTCAGGAAAAATGACGCCTGCCAACGCAATGGAAGGCTTGGCGCCAAAAGAAATTCAAGCGCGTGAAGCTAAGTATCCCGCTGCCACATCTGCGGTCAAGACGTTTGAATCAAGCGCAGATAAATTGGCTGCTGATTTGGACAAGCTGGCGACTCATCCTGGCTTGTCTGGAATCTCAGGTTTGATTTATGGCCGCACACCGGCAATTACCAAAGACGCTCGCGCAGCGCAATCGTTGTACGACAGTATTGTTGCTCGCGGTGGTTTTCAAGAACTACAAAATATGCGCGCTTCGTCGCCTACTGGCGGCGCGTTGGGCAACGTATCAAACCAAGAAGGCCAATACTTGCGTGATGCGTTTGCGCCTATTAACCGTACGCAAGACACTACCGATTTGAGCCAGTCGTTAAAAGACGCGGCTGTCGCAACCCGCACGTCTAAACAGCGCGTGCGCGATGCGTATGACATGACCTATGATTACAAAACTCAAGGTAAAGCACCCGCGCCAGCATTGTCGCCAATAGATAAGCAAGCATTAGAATGGGCAAACTCAAATTCTGCTGACCCACGCGCAGCGGCAATTAAGCAACGATTGGGGATGTGACATGGCCGGCTTTGACCCCGATGCTTACCTAGCTAAAAAGCCTAGCGCCGCACCGCCAGCGTTTGATCCTGACGCGTACCTTGCCGCCGTTGCAGCGCCTAGCGGCGGTGTTTCCACTGGCCCGCGTGCTACGGGCACTATGGTGGATCAAATCCCAGGCTATGGCGGGCCAGTGCCTGCTGCGGATACCACACCACCATTGACGACAGGCCAAAAAATATACCGCACTGTGCGGCCTGTTGTTGCACCCACGATTGAAGCGCTTGGCACCGCTGGCGGCGCTGCGCTTGGCACGTTCCTTGGCCCCGCTGGCACAGTTGGCGGTGCTGGCCTTGGCTACGGTATGGCTAAAGAAGGTTTGGAGTTGGCCGATGTGGCAATGGGCATGAAGGCGCCGCGCCAAGGCGCAGCCCAAGTTACCGAACCCGTTCGTAATGTTCTTGAAGGTGCTACGTTTGAGGCCGGTGGTCGTGTGGTGGGGCAAGGGCTTGGTTATGTTGGCGGCAAGATTGCCGATCTGCGCCAGATTCCAAAACAAAAAGCCGCAGAGATTGCCCGTAACGCTCTTGGCCCAGATTTGCCGGAAGTGCTGAACGCGCTCAAGGCCGCGCAAGGCCAGCCCCTTACTGCCGGTCAAGCAGCCGCCGACATCAACAGCCCTACTTTTCAAGCGCTGGTTGATCGTGTATCCAAGCGTGATCCGCGATTCCTTGCGGCGCTTGAGCAATCACAAGGCGAAGTGTCGTTGAACGCGCTAGCTAAACTGGCTGGTGGTACTACGGCTACTGAAACCCGCGCTACAGCGGAAGCCGCCAAAAACGCGCTTAACCAAACCACCACGCCGTTGCGCGAGGCAGCGCTTAACCGCGCCAACTTGGGCAAAGATGTTGTCGCGTTTGAAGCGCAGGCCGGCAAATTAAGCGCCGAAGCGGCACAAGAAGTTGCTGATGTTCGCCGGCTAATTAACGCGGGCAACTTAGCCGAAGCGGCTGGCCGGCTTGAACTGATTAAAAAAGGCGTGCCTGTTGGATTTACCAAATACACCTACAAAGGCGATTTGGCTAAGATGGCCGACGAGTGGGCCACGGGCGCTGCCAACGCTTCGTTGGACTTGGGCCAAGGCGCTCGGTTTGCACAAGGCGCGGCTGACGCGTTGCGCTCGGTTGGCATCAAGCCGCTGGAAGGCGCAAAGATAGCCCAGAGCATTGCCGGCGTAGCCAACAAGCCTGAGTTTGCGGGTAACGATTTGCTGGCTGGTGCGGCTAAGAATGTTGCCGATGACATCGCCAAATGGACTGGCAGCGGTGGTGTGATTGATGCCGTGGCCTTGGACGCCATCCGCAAG
>Ga0209296_1000995_pt1 | contig 23071 bp, 35 predicted proteins | sample S_130206_EF_Meta_FD_187319 | JGI IMG/M metagenome (GOLD analysis project Ga0209296, IMG submission 187319) | Freshwater microbial communities from Lake Simoncouche, Canada to study carbon cycling - S_130206_EF_MetaG (SPAdes) (version 2) | ecosystem: Environmental > Aquatic > Freshwater > Lake ...
TGTTGTTCATTGGATGTCATTGTTGCTCCTCTAGTTTGAGTAGATGTTTGGCGATCCATTGCGCTACTGGTGACGCGACTCCGTTGCCGCATTGTTTGTAGCGGTGTGTGTCGGCTTGTTCGGTGCCGTCTGCTTTGTATCGGGTGTGGTCATCAGGCCATCCCATTAGTCGTTCACATTCGAGAGGTGTAAGGCGGCGGACTGCCATTGTTGGCTCGGTCACAAGGTGTTCACCTCGGCTTGACGGTACGCCACCGTCACCACCAGAACGCAGTGTCCCAACGACTTCATGTTCAACTAACAACTTCCCATCTCTAGCACCTTCGTGATTGATCCCTTTGTAATCACGTGCCTGAAGTGTGCCGACAACCTCATTGTCAATCAAGACACCTGTGGATTGTTTTGTGCCTGCTCGTAAAGCGTGGTGGGTTGCACCGATTGTGTCGTTGTATTCGTCATAGGCAACTGCATGAATATCAGTGCTAGTCAGTGTGAACATCGGGTCGCCTTCGTCGGTATGTCCTTTGCCGGCAGGTCCGTTGTGGTCTTGTCTGCCGATCATGTTGCCTTGAATACCGTATGCGAGCATCGGCACATTGTTGCCACCAGTACCCATTCGGGCTTCTAATGTTTGTACTGGTTCTGCGTAGACACGCACATCATCAGTTCTGCGACCGTCAACAAGCATTAATTCTTCAACTATTGCTAGTCCACCTTGATTCAATGATGGATCAGGTCGCCAAGTATCTAAAGTTCGGGCTTGGTCAACTTTGTTGACACCACTAACTGGATTTGATGATTTCATACTGTTAGATGAAAGTGCATCAAAGTGATAGGCAACAGGTTCAGCAATTAAAACCTCGCTACCACCTCCCAAGTCACCTCCACCTGCACGAAGGATTGCAACAGCATTCATATCTTCTTCTTTGTATTGTGCAAACGAGGACGGTGTATATGGTTGTCTGTCTTCAACTACTTGCAACAAGCCTTTGCCGATTATCTCATTGTTGACCTGTTTGACTAAGTCAGAAACAGTCAAAGTTCCAACAACTTCCTGTTCCACAATCGCTTGAAACCGTTGCTTATCTGGCATCCGTTGTTCGTTGCTAGTCGTGGTTAGAGCTTCGGCTGTGTCTCTACCATCCCACCATGCGCCATCTGTTCCAATGCTCGTTGCAGTCTTACCGGCAGCACTTTTCCTCTTCGGTTTGCTCTTCGCAAGATGCCTTGGCAAGCTTTCGGCGACAGGTAATAACGTTTCTGGACATCGTTCGGCGAGGACAGGATCGAAGATAGCGATGACGAACACGCGCCTTCGTCGTTGGGGTACTCCGAAGTATTGTGCATCCAGCACTGCCCATTCAATGACCATCGCGCCTGCTTCAGCCATTTCGTTGATGATGATCCCGAAGTCAGCGCCTCGGTTGGAGTTGAGTGCGCCGACGACGTTTTCCCAAATAGAGATTCTTGGATATTGTCCATTAGTTTCCTTTCGTAGTTCTTTGATGATGCGTATGCCTTCGTGGAATAGTCCTGATCGTTCGCCTTCTAGTCCGCTGCGTTTGCCTGCGACCGATAGGTCTTGGCATGGTGATCCCCACGCAACAACATCTATGACGGGTGCTTTGCTGAGGATGTGTTTGCCTGTGAGCGTTGATACGTCATCCCATTTTGGGACATGTGGCCAATGCTTGTTGAGGATTGTGTTGGCGTGTTTATCCCATTCGCATTGGAAGACGGTTTGCATACCGGCATTCTCAAGACCCATATCAAATCCGCCGACACCGCTGAACAGTGACAGCACCTTCATTGTTGCTCCTCATCTTGGTCAAATGGTGACTGATCGGCACCATATATGTAGTAGCCCATGGTGGGATGATTTCGTCTGCGTTTCGGCTTTGGCTTGCCAAGTGTCGCACCAGGGTATTGCATACCGTTGCGCAACAGTTCGTGGAATGTCAACGCTTCGAATGAACGATCCAGTCCGCCTTGGATGAGGGCGTCTGCGAGCATGTCGCAGCATTGTCGTTCCTTCTGCAATTCGTTTTGCATTTGGATGAGTAGTTGTTTTTCTTTGTTATTCATGTGCAGGTCTCCTATGACCTAATCGTCTTCAAGTAGCTGTCTTGCTATCCGTAGTTTCTCGGCAGCCGAGGCTGATTCGAGAAGACCGATAGTAGTTGATGTGACCTGCTCGGGCGGGCATATGGTAAAGAATTTTTGTTCGGTTGTCACATAGTTTTGGATCGTCGCGACCAGCACATATGAGGTGCATACATTGTCGGCGTCAACTTCGGATTCAATAAAGTATTTGATGCGGTCATCAATCGGATCCTGATGCTCACTCATCGTCGTCGTCTAGTTTCTCGCCACAGTAAGGCTTGACCGGCAGGACACGTTTGCGGACACAAGAGCAGAGTGTCGCTTTCATTTGTTTGCGACGGTCTGCGGGAATGGGAGTTCTTCATAGGCTTGATTCAAGAGTGCCAGGTAGCCGAGAGCGTCAAGCAGGCTGTCGTGGTGCAGACGATTCTTCTCAAGATTGGTGCGGAGTCTGGCCATCTTGACCGACACCATGAACAGCAGCGCATCGGACATGGATAGTCGGATGCCTGTCAGCCCAGCGAAGATGTCAATGACTTTGGCGTAGTCCTCGGTGACTGGGCCGTAACTGGCATTGCGTGGACCTGTGATCGTTGCGTGTGCTTCAAGCAGAATGTTCTCGCCAGTCATTTGTTCTCTTTGACGATTTCGTATTTGGATTGGCTGAATGCAAGGACACGGCCATTGGGTTCGATGCCGATCCATGTCGGATTATCTGGGTCGCAAAGACATCCTGCGATGCGTTCGGTGTTGAGTCGGACTTCGCCGTCACATAACTGACAGACGATGTATGTGTCAAGTCCGATGGTGATCACAGTTCAATGCCTTGTTGGATGTGGACGCGGAGTCGGGAGACGAGTGCGTGTGCTTCGCGCAGATGAACTTTGCAGGCTTCTAGTTCTTGGTGAAGGCTGACGCAGTTGGTGCGGTCGTCGTCGCGTTGCTGGGTGACGAGTTCTAGTGCGACTGATAGTTCTGCGACTCGGGTTTGTAACTCGACTATCTCTTGGCTCATTGCGTATGTGTCGCCGGTCATTTCTTGCTTCTCCGTTCTAGTTCTTGTTTGAGTGATGTGATTACTTCAAAGAGCCGATCCTGTTCGCCGACTCCAACGTATTGTTTCTCCAAGAATCTGATTGCGTCTTGAATGTCTGTCTTAGTCATGTGACCTCCGTTAGTAGGTGAACGACCTTACTCTGCCGAAAGGGATACTGCAAAGTAAGGTCGAACCCTGCTTAGGTTTCTACCAACGGTCGTCGGTTGCGACCTTCTCTACCTTGGCTGCGAAGAGCTTCGGTGCGTTGAATGCTTTGTTCTTCTGTTCTCCGTCACCCGTGTATCGGATCTGCACTTTGTTGCCGACCAGTTCGGTCACTCCAGCGGACTTCGCTGCTTCACGAATAGCGTTGATCATCACGCCACGCGCCCACAGGTTACATTCGCCTTCGGTCTCTGTTTTCAGGGACAACACATAGACGAAGCGTGGATCACCGTTCGGCCATGTTTTGGCGTTACCGGCTGGATCACGGTCTTCAAGTTTCTTGACATCTGTTACGACGCCTCCGTGTGTGTCTCCTGGTTTCTCGAACTTCAACGTGGGAAGTTTGGGTCCGCCTCCTGCGAGGAGATCTTGTTCATCTGACATTGCTTAACCTACTTTCTGTTTGTTTGGGAATCGGAATATATTCATGTCGGTGTCGTAAGTGATTTCTTGTTCATCAAAGCGCACCAGTTTGCAGATGTCCCGAAAGACTTCTGCTTGTGTTGCGTTGAGATGACCTACTGCACCGCCTGCTGTTTTCATTTCATAACCAGTCGCCGAATAGCAGATGCTTCGGATCAGGTCTTCGTCAAAGTTGTCTGACATGATGAGGTCGATTAGACCGCGTCCGATCAGATATCTTCGATGCGATTTCAGACGGTCAAACGAGATTGACTGACCGTACTCGTGGGCTTGTGTTGCGACATCTTTGATGAGTGAGCGTTGCTGTGGGCGAAGCGTATCGAAGTCGTCCTGCAACATTGCTGCACAAGTTCGTTCCACACCGATCTCGTACAGGTGTCCTTCGAAGTCGTTCATTTCGGTGCCTTCGGTTTTGCTTTGCGTGTCTTCGACTTTACGGTTGGATCACCTTCAAAGAACGGTACATCGAATCTGGTTTCAACACTTATAATCATGTCGGTGATGAACGCGATCTGCACCTCGGAACAGTCGTCAACTTTCGGCAAGTCTTCAGGCCAGCCGGCACGAAGAGCGCGTTGACCTTCATCTGGTAGATGCAAGATTCGAGCCTTCACCCAAGCCTTCTGTAAGTTAGGCTGATCAGCGACTTGGCGTGAGATTGGAATGATCTTGGCGTCTTCTAGCCGTGACTCTATGTCTCGGCGTTTACGCCATGCACGCACGTCTAGTGCGAGTTCCAGTCCGACTTTGCCTGCTTCTAGGTCTACGAAGTACAGCTCGCATCTGCCTTCGCCTGCTGGGAGATGAAAGACGATGGCTCGGTCTTGATCCACGAATGGCATTGGCAGTCGCTTCTCGTTCTTCCAGTCGTAGATGTATTCCGCTGTCGCATATGCAGCCAACTGGATTGCGATTGACCGCCACGAGTACGACAGGTCGGTGCCAGTCTTCAGGTCGGCGATATACAACTTGCCTTGGTATTCAACGACTCTGTCCATCGTGCCTGCGTATTCGGATGTGTCGTTGATGATCACTGACTCGATGTATTCGCGAATGATTTTGACACCAAGTTCGTTGAGTGTCGCCGTGTAGGCGTCAACATCTGCTTTGAGTCCTGGCAAGATCATCGGCTTGTTACCGAGATCTATTTCCTCGGTCAATGCGTGAAGTGCTGTACCAAGATTGGCGCGACTGTTTCCGCCACCTGCAGTGATTGCTTCCTGTGCGATTGCGTTCAACGCAGATTTGTCATCAAGTTTTGTTGACGCTTGTGCCAACAGATCTGATCGGTTGACAAGTCCTGTGATGACCATACGGTTCGCCCATTGTTTTAATGCGGCTTCATCGTCGGTGACTTTTGCAATGGTGGTGACTCGTGTGTATCCGAGTTTCTTGCCGGCACGACTAATTAAGTATCGACCCCACCGATCTTTCGGTGCGTCTTCTCGTCGTTCTTCTAGCATGTGCAGTCTCCTTATTTTCTTGGGAATCTTTGTTGGTTGGAACTATATCGGATCTGTGTGCGCGGATGCGGGAATGCTTTTGTATGCGTTCCAAAGTTTGAGGAACTCGGTCATTGTCATGATCGCATACCAGTTGTCAACTTCGGCTGCGCCTTGTTTCTTCACGGCGCAAACACCATGATTCGTGCCACGGTTCTTCTGCTCAACTTCAAGTTCTCGAAGCCAACAACCGATGTCGTGTCGGCGTTGATCCTTCACTTCTACGGTCAGGTCTTCAACTCCGTCAATGTCGCCGCGGTCATCTGTCCAACCTGATCTGGCGCGTTCAGCCTTTGGGTGGCCGTGGTCTTGGAAGAACTTCGCCACCTGCAATTCGGCGCGCGTACCTTTTCTTCGTTGCGGATTTGACATGAGTACCATCTCTCCTTCGTCGTCGTATCTCGATGCGTCGCTCAACTGTTGTCAGCCCACCCCACACGCCGACAGAATCGTACTTGATAGCAAAGTCTAGACACTTTTGGCGGACCACGCAGATGTCGCAAAGTTTCTTTGCTTCACGCACCGCATGTAAATATCTTTCGTGGAAGAAGATGTCTGTTCCTTCACCGCGACAAGTTCCGTGTTGTTGCCAATCTGGTCGGAGTAATTCGAATACGTTTTTTGACTCCGACCAGACGTCAATGATTCTGTTTTCGCTCATCAGTTAATTTGGCGTATCCATTTAGATACTTTGATCATCACCGCAAAGTTGATCGCTGCATAGATTGCGATCTGTGTCGTTGATGCCGGTGATTCTTCTGGGAGTCGTGGCATGCAAAGAAGCATGACCCAACCCGCCAAGATGAACGCCAATGTGAACTTGATTTTTTCTTTCGTTTCCATTTGTCCTCCTAGTTGATACTTCGCCTGTATCAGTTATAGGACATTAGGGCATGGATGTGGTGGATACCTTGCAGACCGTCCAGTTACAAGGGTTCCACGGCTCAAAGCCTGACAGACGGTACAGAACTAGCCCAGCCTGAAGGTTCGTGTAGGCGTCGAGTAGTGGTGCTTGGGTGCAGATGTTTAGTTCACGGCAGATCGCAGCCCACTTGTTTCTTTTCGTGTCGTAGTTGACGCCGTTGATTTGTAGAAGCCCTGTGTCGGACCTGTGATTCCATTCGCTGACGCCTGTGATGTTGCAGTCTTTGTCAACGATGTCTCCTCCGCGACGGTTTGGGCATCCACCCGACTCGCGCAGGACGATCTGGGTGAGCTGGTCAATGCTGTTGTCTGGCCATCCTGCCTGCTTGGCAAGAGATGGAAGCCAGGAGACATCGCCGTGACGGAACCTGATCGGCTTGGGTAGGTCAAGCCTGTCAGGTTGCCAGAGAGGCTGTAATGCTTCGACATCGCTTCTGGTGACGTCTGGTGCGTAAGCGGCGTGGGCTATGCCAAGGCTCATGGTGAGTGTTGCGACTGTTGCCATGATTGCGGAGAGTATGCGCATCGTGGTCCTTTCGTAAGTGCAGGGATAACGCAACCAGAAGGAGGTGACTGGTTGCGGTGCCACATCAACCCTAGTGGGGAGCGCACCTGCCAACCTTAGCCGATGGGCTTTGATTTTCGCTAGTTTTAGCGGTCTGGAGTATTTATTTCTAGATCCATCAACACTTTGATGCTGACAACCATCTTGACTGGAATGTGCAGAACGTGGTCGATGGCGTCTTCGTTGCGTGATTGGTAGACGGTGACGTGGTCAGGTTTGCCTCCGTCAGTTGTGGAGAGTAGGAAGCCGACTGTGTTGACGACCGCTGGTTCGGTGTCGAGGCTGGTGATTGGTATCCATGATTCGGATCCGCTGTGCGCGTCATGCCAGATGACAAGTACGGCGGTCACTTCTTCTTGCGTGTCGCAACCTGCTTGACCTTTAGGTCTTTGCGTGGCTCCTTGGTTGATGTGTTGACATGCCAGTCGAGATGGCTGGTGAGTTTCGCAGATGTTTTGCCGACCATGTCAATCACGGTGTCGAGTCGCTTTTGGACGATTGCGTGATCGGTTCGGTTTTCGTTGGCGAGGTTGCGCATTTGGATGATGGCGACGGCGATTCCGCCGAGTGCTGCAACTACTGCAGCGAAGACGACTGCGAGTCCAGCGTCCATGTCACACGACCTTCTTGCGGTCAAGCCATGCTTGGACGGCTGGTGGAACATTGTCACCGGCTGTGTAGCGCAGATGCCATGGTTCTTCTGGTACGACTTCCCAACTGAATCCGAAGTCGAGTGCGTTCTTCAGCATCCATTCGAAGCGTGGACCTGACGCCGACCAAATATCACAGGCAATGCCGAGGTTGTGCATGGACGAGCCAGGTGCTGCGAGCGATGCCATGGTCGGCGACTTCTTGTACCACTTCACACCTTCCCAAGTTCGTGTTGATGCGCCTTCGAGCGGTGACTTCTGATATCGCTGCAAGAAGATTGTTGTTTGGAATGCGAGTGACCGATATGTGTCGCCTTCGGACACGGGTTTGAATGGTTTGATTCCGTCAGCGAATGCTTTGTCGCGCATCGCATGATATGCGTCGGCTGCTCGCCAGTGAAGTTTGCCGTACGGTTGGACGTCGCGAAGCAGATGCGCAGGCACCTCACCAGGCTTGACGCCTTTGAGATCTGCCGGCAAAGTGACCTTGACTATCGGCCAGTTCTTTGCGTTCACTTCTTCTTCTTACCGTTGCTCGATCCGAACGCATCTTTGATCTCGTCCGCTGTCAACGCACCGTCAACCGATGCGGCTGCGAGCTTCTGCACAACTGCGATGACCGACATCGCTCCAGCCATGATCGCCGACTTGGCAACCGACACACCGATGACTGCGCCTGTTGTGATTGCTGGGAGTGCTGTCGAGAGGAACAGACTGAACAGTCTTTGGCCGAGGTCAAAGAATCTTGCAGCGGATGCGTTCGGTTTAATCTTCATGTCCTGGTCCATCTTCTTCTCCTTTGGTCAATACTCCTGCCAAGTGTAGTGCGAGGGACAGGAACGTAAATATCAATGCCCACGTTTGTACGCTTCCCGACAAGGTCATGATGGTTATCGCTGACGCGCCGAGGGTAAACCCTAAGGCGAACAGTTCATTGCGTAGTTTGGCGAACACTAGGTTGTCCTTCTGCGCAGGCTTGCTCCGACCGCCACAAGTGTATTGGATACGGCGATCAGAGTTCTACGTTCGCCGACAGGTATTGTCTGGCCGACCATCTGGAACGAATCGAAGACACCCGCAAACACGTTGACTGTTTCTTGGAACGCCTTCTTCACTTTTGTTGGTGCTTCGTTTAGGACTTCAACGAGTTCGTCGGCTTGTTCGGTTGTGAGTTCTTCTACGATGATCTCTTCAAAGATTGCTTCAGCCTGGTCTTGTGTTACCGCAGCCAACACTTCGGGAGTTGACGCGATACTGACAGCCTGGTCGGATGTGATTGTGGTGGTCAAGATCTGCTCGATCGCTGCGACAATCTGTGCCGGTGCCGCATCAGCCAACACTTTAAGAATCTGCTCAACCTTCGCATCGGTGATCGGCTCATCTTCAACGATGTCAAGTGTCTCTACGAACGCATCCAGTTCTTCTTCGGTGAACACCTCAGACTTGATGTCAGGTAGCGTTGTGGTCGATGAACTCTCTACTTCTGGTGGCAATGTTTCTTGGGTATCTGGTTCTGGCAACGGCTGTGATGTTGGCGTGGTTGTTTCGGCGGGCAGAGTTGGAACGGATTCAGGAACAGTGGGATCAGGCTCGGGAGGAACGGTTGTAGATGTCGTTTCTTCAATCGTGGTGGATGTTGTGGATTCGGGTTCAGGTGCGACAGTTGTGGTCGTGGTATCAGGAACTAATACGACGACTGGTTCGCTAGTCGTCGTCGTCTGAGGAGGTGTATATGGTGCAGAAGTTGTGGTCGTTGTTTGAATTGGGATGGTCGTCGTTGACGTTGTTGTTGTCGTTTGCGTGGTTGTTGTTGACTGAACTGTGGTCGTGGTTGTGGGAAGGGTTGTTGTAGATAAAGTCGTTGTTGTCTCAGGCAAAGTTGTGGTCGAAGTGGAGGTGGTTGTAGATGAGGATGTGGTTGTTGAAGATGTTGTTGAAGTTGTCTGCGAGACTGCGTTAGTAGTGAACGCGGAGTCTGGGACCATCTCCCAGCCTGTGTTGTTAATGTTCCACGCAAGCATTATGCAGGTGCCTCCGCCGTTCTCGTACATCCACAACTCGAGCGGCAAACTCCCAGCGTCAAGATCTAGTTCGCCTGACACGGTTGCAGAACAACCCTGATCCCACCAAACACCGAACATCTCATCACCGATAGTTATCTCACCGCCGTCATCCGACGCGAGCATGAACTCAATCGTGTCGTGTTCAGGAATCGTGATGTAGCCGGTCATGTGAACCATGAACAGATCGCCTGTGCAATCTTCGTACGGTTCGCCGTCATAACTGCGGTTGATGTTATTCTCAACCTCTGATCCGCAGACAGGATATTCGTCAGTTGACTGGACTGGTGGAATCTCGTCAATCGTGTAGTAGGTCGTATTCAACCCAGGTATCGGTTCGGCTCGAACCGTAGTCGGCCAGATTGCGAACAGGATTGCTGGTAGCGGTATAAGCCACCTTGTTAAGTGTTTCATAACTAAAAATAGTTAAGATTTATATTTAATCTTCTTTTGGTATCAGTGCAGTGAGTGCTTCTATGTTTTTTATGCGGTTCAAATTTAAGCAATCTATTTTCTATAGATTCTATTTTTGTTCCATCTTCCAAAATGGTATATCCATTATTGGTATTCAAATATAAAATTGCGCCTTTATGCTCAAACGGATAATCTGTGTGGTTTTCGTTTTCAATAAATTCATTAACATTTGTATATTGATTTATCTTAATTCTAATAAGGGCTTTGATTTCTAATTTTTTGAAAATGGGTAACACGAGTTGTTCATAAAATGAACTTTGAATGACATTATCGTCATATAAACGATGCGTAAAATAATATGGGAAACCATTGGATTCATCAAATGTAACTTGGTTATTCCAATACCAAGGAAAATAATTTGATTCAATTACGGTTTTAATTTCGTTAAAACTGTCTTTGTCTAAAAAATTATCTACAATTTCATGTGTCACAAAAGACCTTTTTAATTGTTAGTTTGCAATATAAATGGTTCTCGTGGCGGTGCAATAAAGTCTTGTAACACCCAATCATATATATACCCAACGCCTGCATATTGTTTGTTCGGTGCGTCTATAAAAGTTTCGACCCATACGCCTGTATATCGTTCTGGGTTTGCTGCCATAAATTCGGATGTTACAACGTGAACATTTGTGACAACATTGTTGTCATCAAGTTGTGCGAAGTATTGTTCGCTCATAATTAAACCTTGAACCTGACATAAATAATTCCTGAACCACCATTACCGCCTGAGCCTGTGGTATTGCCACCGCCACCGCCACCGCTTGCGGTGTTCGCTGCTGCAGCACTACCGCTCACGTTGGAAGCACCACCTGCGCCACCAACTGAACTGCCACCTGCGCCACCACTTCCGCCAGCAGCGCCACCGCCACCGCCACCGCCCTTAAATAATGCGCTACCGCCAATAAATGCGCTGACATCGTAACCAGCACCGCCAGCACCACCGCTTGTGCTACTGAAATTTGCGCCAACTGCTGTTACACCTCCACCGCCACCGCTTGCGCTATTGTTTGTTGTGTTTCCGTTACCGCCAGCGAAACCTTGCAAAGTTGGTGCAACAGATACTGCGCCAACAGTATTGCTAGAAATTGAAATGCCACCACCACCACCACCGCAACCGCCACGCTCAGCATTATTGTAGCCAAACTGTGTTCCGCCACCGCCACCGCCACCAATAACACAAAAAGTTCTTGCAGCGTTGTGCAAACTTGATAACGAACCATTGCCACCTATAGCATTTGTGTTGTTTGTTGCACCAGCACCACCAGCACCAACATCAACAGCATAAGTTCCAGCATCTAAATAAAAAGATGCTTGACCAAAACCGCCTGCACCACCACCACCACCCGACCCGTTAGGGTCAGCCCCACAACCGCCAGCACCGCCAGCAAACATCAAAACATCAAATAAACCTGCTGTGGAAACAACAAGATTTGCGTCGCTTGTAAAAGTTAGAAGCGTGTAAGCCGTTCCAGCAACTGTGATTGCGGTTGACGCACCTCCGGTCGCCACACCATACGATGCACCGCCAACACTTGCCCACGCTGATCCGTTGAATACTTGCAAACCTGTAGCAGTCGAGTAGGCGACCATGCCTGTTGACGGTGATGGTACTGCGGATGATCGTGCTGCGGTGCCTGCATAAACCTGCACAGCTTGATCCATCAAGTACGTTTGTACGTTGGTCGAAGTGAGGACTTCACCCGATTGGAATGTTCTATACCCTGCGCCAGCCATGTCTATACATTAACCCATGTCGAGCCGTTAAAAACTTGCAAACCTGTAGCAGTCGAATATGCAACCATTCCTGCTGATGGTGATGGTATTGCGGATGATCGTGCTGCAGTACCTGCGAAGACTTTGACCATCTGATCCATCAAGTAGGTCTGAGTGTTTGTACTGGTCAGCACTTCACCCGATGCGAATGTTCTATATCCAGCTCCAGCCATAATGCTCCTATGTTAGTGCGTAAGTTGTGTCATCAAGTTGTGATGTGTCAAGCAAGAACGGAAGAACGATCTGTGCTTGTCCTAGTCCGAATCTTATCCGATGATCGGTGGGTGTGATGTCGTGGGTGACGGACTCGATGAACACGGTGTCGGTGCGCGAAAGTGGTAGGCCTTGGGTGTATCGCTTTGTAACTTCAATAACGTCGCCGACATCTAATGCCAACACGGTCGCGAACAAGGCCGTCCCGCAAGCATTCATACTCGTCGAGATCTGATCAAATCGGATCTTTGGTTCTTTGTATTTGTCAACAATGTTCTGGGCTAACGTCGCACCAGCAGCCAAAGTATTCAAGGGCACATTTGAGAACGACAACGTCTGCACACCGAACTTTGTTTGGCTTGTCGCATCGGATGCGACCTGTGCTGCGGTGCCACCATCAACATCTATCTGCACACGGTTGAACAAAGTTTCCTGACCATACGCAACACCGATGTCAAGTAGCGGAATCTGGTTGGATGCTGTACCACCGAACCCTGCGATAGCGGTAGAGAACGTGAAGTCCACACGCTGATCAAACACAATTTCGTTGCGACGATTCGCGAAGAGTCGACCATCCTCAGCGATCGCAACAGCCTGCAACGCTGACAAAGTGTTCACGTTTGCGGCATAGGCGACGGTGCCACACGTTGCGAGTCCTGTCTCGATGCTTCGTAGCGCGGTCGAGTAGTTGACTTCTGGTCGGTTCAAGATTGTGGACACACGCGCAGACGTAAGTTCTGATGACGGTGTGAACGCGGCGAGACTTGTGCGACTCAACTCATACAGTCCATCGGCTGCTGTGATAGACGCAAACGACAGGTCAGGCATTGAGTAGGTGATGTCTAGATCGGTGATTGCTCCGACGAACAGTTCGGCTGTGCCGGCAAGAACTTTGATTGCCCGTCTTGGTGCCAGATCAAAGTTGCCTTCATAATAGGTTGATGCGGTGTTCGCTGGGTCGAAGAGTCTGCCTGATGCGCGGTCGTCGGCTGTGATGCGACAGGTGCCTGGTTGGAACTGTTCAACTTGTGAACCTCGGCCACGTTGGATGGATACGGCCAACACATATTCGGTTGCGTCCACGAAGTCTGTTGAACCGTCAAGTGTGTCGGTCCCGTCAAGAAGTGATGTGTCGAGTATGAATGCGTCAGCGACCGCACCGACATCTAACAGAACCGAATAGGGTTGACCCCACTTCAAAGTCTTCGGCATGGCTACCTACGAACTAGAGACGCAATAGCATCACGATTGATGTTCGTATATTGTTGCAACAATTCAACCATCTGACGCGCAGCCTCAATACCGTTCGTCCCGATACCTGTGTTGACCACAATGTTCGCACCTGTACCACCACGAATATCTGATGGCACCGTTGTTGGGCTTGGTGTCACCACACCAGGCAAAGTCGGGATTGACAAGCCACGACCAGGTATCAGAGCAGCAGCGTCAGCGACCTTCTTGATCGCTTCGGCAAGTGCTTCGAATGCTTCAGTCTCACGCTCCGTTGCATCAAACAGACGTTCCGACGCATCAACCTGTGCTTGCTTGGCATCGTTCACCAACTTTAAGAACTCGTTATAGGTTTCGGATCCGCTGATAGCACCATCCGTCGCTTCGTTCAACTTGAGTTGCGCATCCTTCAAACCATTCGTTGCTTCAAACTCTGTGTCCGAAGCGTCAGCCACAGCCAACTTTGCTTGGGCAAGATTGATCTCTGCTTCACGAATTGCTTGCTTGCTTGTCTCTGGATCTTTAAGAAGTTCAGCGAGTTTCTTCTCGGCATCCGTAACCGCAAACACAGACTCTTCAACCGCAAACCCAGCGTTCGCCACATTGCGTTGCGCCTTAGCCAGTTCACGTTGCGCAGCCTTTGCCTGTGGCGAGTCAGCACCGAATCCTCTCGTTGCTTGATCAAGGTTTTCTTGCGCGGTAAGAAGATCCTTGTTTGCTTTGAAGACTCCGAGTTGTGCTTCGCGTGTTCCCTTCTGTGCGCTAGTCAACGCCTTCTGCGCAGATGTCGAGGACTTCAACGCTGACGTGTACTTCTCAAGATTCGCTTTCGTATCATCTACCGTCTTGGCCACACCACCTGAAGACTTCTTGACGTTGTCCAAAGAACCTGCAAACATATCGGCTGCTTCTTTCGCTTTCGGAAGAACCTTCTGACCGATACTGTCAGTCTGGTCAACGAACTTTGAAAGAGTGTTGCCGGACAGATTCAATGCGGCTCGAGCGTTTGAGACTGAGTTACGGAACCCGTCAAAGGTTTTGCTGATCTGTTCAGTTCGGTTGATGAGTTGTTGCTCAATGGTAATAATTCCATCGCCACCGACGATTGCGTTTCCAAATGCTCGAAGGAAGTCAACACCTGCGGCGAGCGGTCCGATTAGATCAACGAAGCTCTTTTGAAGTTCATAAAAACTAAGTATGAGTGCTTCAACTCTGTCAAGAACAGCGAAGGTCATCTGTCCGAATGCGGCACCAAAGTATGCGACGGCACCCGATAGTCCTTTTTCTTTGAAGCCTTCAACCGCAGCCTTCAAGGCTGGTAACACATTGTTTGTTAAGAATGCAACGAACTTCTCGGCGACTGGCAGAAGTGCAAAGCCGATCTGCTCAACCACTTCACCAAGACCTGTCTTAAGAATCTTTACTCGGCCAGCGAATGTGTCGGCTGCGGTCGCGGCTGCACCACCGAATTGATCTTGCAAAGTTGTGAGGATTGATCCAAAGTCTTTTGACTTCTTCGCGCCTTCGTCTAACGGGATGCCGAGTCGAGTGAGTGCGCCTATTTGCCCAGTCGCCGCACGCCCGAGACCCAAAGTCACGGCCTCCAAATCGCGCCCAGTGGCTGCGCTTATGTCAAGTGCGAGCGTGAATAGTGATTGCGCTTTCTCCACATCGTTTGTTGCGCGAACAAGATTTCCGAACGCTGGTCGAAGTTCATCGTCGGCAATACCAGTTGCCAACATGGCCTTCTCAATAAACAACTCTGTCGCCGACACTTGTGCCAAGGTCGCGTCAGCAGACTTGATTAACTGGTCGGCAAGAAGTTTCTGTGATTTCTCATCGGCTGCTGCTGCTGCGACCGCAGCTGCTGCTGCACCAGCCACCGCAGTCAATCCACCGAGCGCAATGAACGCGCCCTTCTTTACGAAGTCAAATGCACCACCTAATGCCGAACCAATTTTGCCGACCTTCTCTAAAGAGTCTTGACCTTCACGCGCAAGTTTCTTGAACGCCGCAACAGCACCATCGGAATTGCCGAGAAGTTTGAATAAGAATGTGCGTTCACCTGCCATGGTGAAGCAATTCTACTCAGTTAGCAGCCATCCGTTTGCGAAGCTCAGCCCACTCGCGTTGCATGTCTTTGTGAATCTCTGACTGTGTCATGCCGTCATATTGCGACATATCAATCGGCGCATCCCACCACTTCGGATCAAGAACACATCGCATCGGATTACCGCGACGCGGTTGACGAGTTGCACGAATGTTCGGTGTGTCGAATCGGCGTGTCGGCGCAGCGATGTCTGTGATGGTTGGATCAAGGAACCGCCAACCTGAATGATGTGTGCGGAACTGCTGACCTGCTTCGTGCTGTGGCAGGTAAAAAATGCGAGCAGCGTCTTTTGTCGCTGGGTCGCCTTTGAGACGAAGACGCTCATGTGTCTCGTACCAAACTTCTTCCCAGTTCTGTACCGGCACAGCCTGCTCAAACGGGATGACAACGTGCCAGTGCGGATTGTCTTCACGATGCGACCAGGTTGTGTACGCAAAGTGTATATACGATCCGAGATCAGCCTGCTCGAATGCTTCGCCGTCAAGGTCGGCAACCAACGCCCAAATGTGCGACACGTTCGCGTTGCCACGGGTCGTGTACTCGCGATAGGTGACTGGTGAATATAACTTGCCGTCAGACTTCTGTTCACGTTCTTGATGGTTGCCGAGGATTGTGGCGAACTCCATCCAAGATGTTGCAATGGTCTTTGGGTAGATGGACTTGACCGACGGGAACCCGACGACTTCAAACATTGTGCAGAACCTCCGACTATCAGGATAGCGAATCCTCAGCGGATTGCAAGTATCAGCCGATCGCTAGTTCTTTAACCACACGATCCATGCCATCTAGGTATTCCTTGGCAATCGCATTCTTTCGTTTGCGGACAGTCGGCCAGAAGAAGTACCCAGACTGACCGCGATGCCGAAGGAATTGCTTAGTGGTTGCTGTTCTACCGCCACCGAACTCGGCACCATAGAAAACATCGCCACGAGTCACAGGTTTTTTTCGCCGACGATTAGGACGAGACTTTGAAATAAACGCTTCATTCTTACGAAGTCCGATCGTAGGGATATTGTCATTCTTTGCTCGTAATCCTCTAGCAACTTGTATTGCTTGACTTGCTCGACTAACCGATGCTGCTTCAATTTTTACTCTGCCTTCCAAGTCTTTTGCGATTATGTAGGACACTTGACGCATCATTTTCTTAAACAATGGACTTGATTTTTCAAACTTGCGCAGGACCTCAAACAAGTCCTTCACCACAACGGTGTTGCCTGCGACAGCTGCGGTGCCGGCACGACCGAGAGTTCCACCTGTATCGCCTGGCATATTTGGGAATGCTGAGAAGGCCATCATTGAATCCTTTGGTTCGGGTTCATCTTGACACTCTTCCAGCGCAGATAGCCGAGCATCGTGTACAGCATTCTAGGTGACTCTTGCAGAAGAAGACTTGGCGCGATTGAAGTCTCTACCGCTAAATATGCGATCAGCCAGTGGGCTGAGGATTCTCCAAAGGGTTGATCGCCGAAGATTCGGCACCAACCTCCACACTCTCAACTGTTTCAATCCATTCTTCAAACTTCATTGCGGTCTTCTTGGTTCGCTTCTGCGAATGCCAAGCCAACCAGGCAAGGTCGGTCAACTTCAGTTCTGTTTGGAAGTTTGCAACGGAACGATTCTTTTCTGTTTCGAATGCGATGAAGTCGGCGAACTGTGCGGTCGCTTTCACGGTGACGTTGTCAAGCGTCGTGACTTCTAGGTTGATCTTCATTCTTGCCTCCTGATTATTTTGTTAAGAACTATGCGACTGTTTTGGTGATCGTTCCGCTAATTGGCCACGTTACGTCCGCTGTGTTTAGCTCGCCCACCGCGCCGTTTACGGGTGTCCACTCCGTTACGAGAACAGAGAACGTGAAATGTGGCGAAGCCGTTCCTGCTGCTGCTGTTCCTGCTGGTTTGATAACCATGGTCACTGCTGTTGATCCAACAAGCGGATAGACCAAACCTTCAACTGACGAGTATTCGTTGTGAAGTGAGAGAGTCACAGAATTATCAATCAATCCTGCGACGCGAGTTACCGCCCCACCAGATGAAAAACTGGTTGTTGGTACTTCGGCTGCGGTCGTGCTTAGAGTAATTGCGGCCACGTCACTTGAAATATCTGTACCGTTGAGAGTGACTACTGAGTTTGTGAGAACTAACTTTGCCATGATTATTTATCTCCTGCCGTATCGGCGTTCGAGGTTGATTTATCTGCGACCAAGACAATGCGACCCGATTGCAGTAGAGAGTCTAGATGATCAACATCTGCGCCATCAATAGTGGCTGGATATTGTTTACCCAACACCGTGAAGCCTTCAACCACCTGGAACTTTGCCATAGGTTAAGCGTACACGACGACACGAAAGTCAACCGTTAGATAGGTCGTGTCGTTCGCGTCAACGGTTGAGATGTTGGATGCCTCTTCAACGATCAGAGTCTTCGCATACCCGCCCAGGGTTGTGTCGGCTTCGATTGCTGCACGAATCCCGCTGTCATAAGACAGATATGTGTCCATCAAGTTCTGTGCTGTGCGCTCAGCTGCACGACCAACAATGACACTGACCGTGAACACATGTGTGACCAGACCTGCCCGCATCGCACCGTGATAGGTGATTGACTCTAAGGTCGGCCATGCGATACCGCCGACCGACGGGTTGACCTGATCGGGTTGCTGTGCGAATGCGCCAAGATTTGCGATCGTGGCAAGACGTGTCTGGAGTCCTGTTTTAAGTTCGGTGACTGTTGCGGTCATGCGAACATTCGCATTCGGCGATATGGCTCGACAAGTTGTGCGACGTCTGGGTCGAGTGCGCGTGTCACTCGTATCGCACCCAAGTCTCCGAAGCCGGCAACGCCGAGCGGTGAATCGTAACGCTTGAAGATTCTTGATGCCTGGATGATCACAGCTTGTGTGATCGGCTCAGGCACAGACGGCCAACCGTAAACGGCGGTGAGTTGCACCAATGCTTCTGATCCGAAGTTCGCATTCAAGGTTGGGAACAGATAATCGCCGACTGCGCGGATGCGTGTGAACGGAACGGTGAGTCCGTCCAAGATTCCGTTGACTGGTTCTAGTTGCCAATCGCTTGGAGTCCAAGTGACATCAAAGTTGCCGTCCGCATTGGTTTGTGTTTTCAATGTGATTGCAGTTCCAGCGATGTCGTCAATCTCGCACACGAATGAATCGGCTGCAGTGAACACTCTTGTCGTCGCAGATCCGTAAGCCCAGAACTGTCGGTTCGCGTAACCATCAATCAGCCGTGACGCCGCTCCGGCACAGTTGTCAAGAAGTTCATCGTCCTGACTGTCGGCAGTCCCGATACGAAGAGCAGCCTTGATCTGGTTGCGTGTGGCATAGCCGTTTGTGATTGCCATAGATTCCTATCCTACTCAACAACCAACAACTCAAGTGATGGCTGAAGTCTGAAGAATCTTACTCCATACAACTCACGCAACTTGTTGACGACGACACCGAACTGTTGACGCCAACCATCCATTGAACCATTCGACTTGCGATACCCAGCGAAGTTCTCTTGCCCGTCAATCAGTCCGAGGTCAACGCCGACAAGATTGATTTGTGACGCACCCATGTAGCAGGCAAGGTGCATCGCTATATGTGCCGAAGTGCCACCAGTAACCAGCACGTCAGGATCAGTTGGCCAGTTGGTATCAGGTTTCCAGAATGGTGCGTGTGGTCTGAATGTGATGTGATTACCTGACCCGACATGGGTTGCGGTCATGTCGCCCGCTTCAAGGTCCATGTCTGGTGTGATGAAGATTCGATGCGGGTTCGCAGCCACATTACCTGCGACAACTGGATGGTGCGTTGAATAGTTTGTCGCCGTGTAGAAGTCTTCAAGTCCGAATACGAATCCGACCTCGTTGATCGCAACCACAATCTTGCCTTCGAAGAACTGTGGTGTCACCCATCCCATGGTCGGACCAGATCCACACACCCAGATCTCTTCACCTTTGTGACGGTCTTTCAAGTCGAGCAGAATCATTCAGCCAACTTCGGCGGCCAATCCTCACCAACTATTACACGGCCAGACTTCAACAATCCACAGAACTCGACAACATCCTGCTCGGCTTGACGGTCAGGTTGAGCTGTCAACGCATCGTCGTGTCGAACCCAAGTCCACACACAACGCGAATCAAACGACGCTTCAACATTGTGTGACCGCATCTCACACCAATGAACCCAATCAACATACTTGTGGGAACGGTACGGAATCTTCAACCAAGTCTTGCGACGAATAACCGCAAGCCCTGGCATACCGTTGTTTTGTATGTTGAGCAGATTCTGATATTGCTCAGGTGTGCCATAACACAACCCGCCGTTCCAGCGACCGCGCACATTCACGGCGTCACCTTGCAGAACTAGACCGTCAAAGAAGTTCGGATCCATAGTGTCATCGACTGGCAGATGTGTACACCATTCCGCTGTTGCTTCACGCACACCCACATTCACACACGGCCAGATACGGTCATCCCAATACGGCACAACCTTCCACCAAGACGGCACATCAACTCTTGCAGTCGTCACAAGAATCACCTCTTGCGGTTTGACCGTCAAGCCCTCAATCGAAGCAATGAACCCTTCACCGAACCGATCCCAATACTTCTGATCAAACGGTGAGATGACCGCTACCGGCGACGGTACCACGACAACGGAGCCTTCCCTTCGCTGATCCACGGAATCCACGAATCATCCATTGACACTTCAATAAGTTCTTCGCCACGAATAGAACGACCGACACGATAGTTCTCAGCCATGAACACATCAGGGTTCTCGACCATGAGTTCTTGATGAGAGAACGAACGCATCTTGTTCGCAGCCCATTCAGGTCCACCCATCCACGACACATGCCAACCTGATCGCAACTCAGGCAACTTGTATCGAGCCGACCGCATTGACTGCGCGTCACCTGACCGTTGGCCCCACGGACCCGCAACCATTGTGTGTTCATCAGAGAGACGCCAATACGTCGACATCACAAGACGCTTCATCATGTAACCATGCCAACCAGTTTTCAAAGTCTCTATATCGTTCGGCGACCAGATCTCATCACAGTCCGCGACCGTCACAATGTCTTCGGCTTCTGGTGCGAACTGTCGCAACGCCGTGAAGAGATGGTTGCGTTGCTCTGTTTCAGCAGACCAACTGCGAAGCGACGCATCTGGTTCGTAGATCTCGTAGTGGATTTTGTCGCGCCATTTGTAGAACCTGTCAAGGTCAATTCCGTGTGCTTTGGGTTGACCCATGAAAGTTGTTGCCGACTCCACAATGATGACCTTGTCTACGACATCACCGATCTCTGACAGTCGGCATTCGAGCATGTCGTGTTCTTGGTTAAACAGGATGCAGTCAAACACTCTCATCGTCGTGACTTACCTACGAGCAGGATGCGATCGTCGTTCATCACAATCTTTGTGTCAATCGCGCAATGCTTCTCAACTTCGAGCATCAAAGACCAGATGTCAGGAATATGCCATTGCGTTCCGGCTGGGACATATTCGTGGACGACAAGCCAGTTGCATCGTGCCGCTGCTTCGGCGATGACTTCACGCCAATCAGATTGTACATACAACGTCTGCGACATGACCGCGCAATCGTACCCACCTGACTTCGCTGCGGTCAGACCATCACCGACACGGAACTCGATGCCAGGGTAGGACGCTTTTGCTTTGCGGATCGCAGCCGACGAGATGTCGTAAGCGACAACCCTTCTACCGCGCAACGCCATCAGATGTGTTTGTGTACCTTTACCGCAACCGATATCCAGTATCGAACCAAACGAGAACGCCGACATGACTGTTGAGAGCAGCCGGTAACTGATTGGCCGTAGATCTGACTGATACCACGAATCAAACTCCTCTGATTCTTCGGCGTTGTACATCGCATCAAAGTCGGTATGCGGGAACAGATAGTGATGATACTTAGCCATCAGTCCCAACTGAGATTGATTCGGCGTTGCAGATCCCACTGACCTGCATCAAGTCGTGCGTTGCGAAGTTTGAACAACTCCATGTTCGCTCGGAAGCTCTCACGATTCTTGTCAAACAGCGATGGATCCGACAGCAACGTGGACGAGTTGTCGTGATAGACCAGCGCGTCAGATTTGACAATCTTCTTGTGGAGCCGTGTTGCGCGACGCTCATAGTCGTTGTCTTCAAAGTATGCAGGATGGAATGCTTCGCAGAACAGTCCAACATCTTTGACAACTTCGGATCCGATCCAAGCACAACACCAACCAGGTTCACCCGCTAGATGTATCTCGTCTATGTCTGATTCTTTGTAGAACTTCTCTAGATGTTCGTGACCGAAGTGTGCATCAGAGTTGAGCAGAATCCAACCTGTTGCGAACGGTGTCATCTTGATTCCAAGATTCCACGATGTTGCCACACCAAGGTTTGATGGCATGTCCATGATGTATCGGTTCTGAATCTTTGTGCTTCGTGGCAGAACCAAACAGTCTTTGGCGATCCGACCGCCGTTGTCAATGATGATCAGATTCTCAACTGGGTAGTCGATTGATTTGATGCACCTTTCAAGCAGGTCGTATCGGTTGAGGACAGGGATGACTATGACCGGCACCATGCGGACAACTCCTTCATTGTTGGCTTCCAATACTGCTCAAATACTTGATCGGCTCCGTACCCTAGGGCATGGGTGATCGCGTCCTCAGAACGGCTCCTAGGCGCGTTATAGGCGGCCTTGAGAGCGTTCACGATGTCAGGCACGTTCGGTGTGAAGAACCATGACTTCTGTGCCGCATCCCACCACGGCTGACCCTCCACCGTCCAGCCGTCGCCGACGAGTTCAGGTTGCGCCGTGAAGTTGCTGACGATCACTCGACACCCACAAGCCTGCGCTTCGATGACAGGAATGCCGAAACCTTCACCCATCGAGCAGGCCAACAGAACATCGGACGCCGTGTACATCGCAGCCATCACATTCTGTGGCAACGAATGACGATACGCATACTGATCGACAACCTTGTACTTGTCCTTCGATACACCGACCGCATCCAACAATGTCGGCAAACTAATCCCAGCCATCGCACCATCAGGTTCCGTGTACAGATACAGCACAGCATCAGGATGATCCTTCGCAAAGATTGAGAACGCAAGAATGTTTTCAGCCCAAGCCTTCCGCGCAGGTTGCGAACCTTTGTTGGTGGCGACCATAGACACAACGAATCGGTCTTCTTCCCAACCCATGAACTCGCGACCAGTCATCTTCTGACCGTTCGCCAATGTCACCGATTCGGTCGGTTTGAACACCGGCTCGATTGCGTGTGGAACATATAAGTGTTCAATACCTGCTGTCTCCAACATTCGTGAACCGAACTTTGACATTGCGATCGGTCGCACGTTCTCACGCGCACACCAAGCCAACACTTCTGGTGGCGTTGGCTGATGATCAATCGGAACCCATGACGCAATGTTCTTCAAAGTTTTCAACGAATCAGACTTCAACACCCAGGTGTCAAAGAGTGTGATGAGCAGTGTCGGCGTTGATGGATCTTGGTTCGCCCATTCCATTGTGTGCGCAACAACTACATCGTCGGAGTATGCAGCCAATCCTTGTGGATAGATTTTGAATCCGTTCCAAGTTGATGCCGCGCCTGCAAGGCCGTACATCGCGTGGACTGCTACTTGGTGGTCTTCTTTCGCGAGCCTTTGGATGACTTGTGCGGTTTGCTGTCCGTATCCTGTGGCAGCCCAAGGTGCGTTGGAATACCAGACGATTCTGAGTCGGTCGGGATTGGTAGGTCGGACACTTCCAACAAGTGCG
>Ga0209296_1000996_pt1 | contig 23059 bp, 27 predicted proteins | sample S_130206_EF_Meta_FD_187319 | JGI IMG/M metagenome (GOLD analysis project Ga0209296, IMG submission 187319) | Freshwater microbial communities from Lake Simoncouche, Canada to study carbon cycling - S_130206_EF_MetaG (SPAdes) (version 2) | ecosystem: Environmental > Aquatic > Freshwater > Lake ...
CAAATATTTCCATCTGCTGGGGGGTCAAGCTTATCCCTAGGTATTCGCAGTACTCCCCTGGGTTTTTCGGAATCACTATAGTCTTCTGATTCTCCCGATTCACCCTCTTGATCTCTTGGATTTCCGAGAGTTTCCCCTGCAACGCTGGACTCGATAAGGCCTTTTGCCATTTCTTTTGCAAGTTGTTTATTGAGGAGTTTTTGGAGTTCTTGCTCATCATCTCGTTCCTTATTATTTCTCTCGATGATCCATTGCATGGCTCGCCAATCTTCACTTCCATGTTCATGGATAACCTGTTGCATGGCAATGGTTGCCTGTGCTTTCGCTTTAACCATCTCTTTTTTATGCCAAGGTTCAAGATCCCTTTTGGAGATCCCGAAGGCCTTCATGGCCAATTTAAAATCAATTCCACGCTGAATGTTCTCCAGCATTTCGTAAAAACTGTCTGAATCTATCATGATTTTGGAAACTCCTTGCCCCCTGGGAATTCAACATTTTCTGGTGTTTCTGGATCGATCAACATTCTCATAAGTTCAAGTGTCTCAGAGATATAAATCAAACTAGCTGCTATTGATTGAGAAGGTTTTCCTTTTTCATAAGCAGCTATGGCTTCCACCATCCAGTCCGCTCCAGCTTTATTTAACATATTGCATCCTTTCAAAAAGAGGGTAAAATAGGTAACAGTATTATAGCAAAAATCAAGGGGAATTTCGATGGCAGATTTAGTAGGTGCTATAGAAAAGCTGAAGAGACTTTTAGAAGACCGAGCAAAGCGGGTGGGGAGAGCTACGAATACTAATCCAAGCCCAAGTATCTCTACTACAAGTCAATCTGTGCTTTACACACCGCCATCTACATGGATGAAATCACTTGAGTATTTTCCAATGGCAAAAGCACCCTCTGGATCAGTTATAATGCGAGCTAGAGGGCCAAACATAGATTATATATATCCAAGGATTGGGAAAGTTACTTTTAACAAATGGGTAGCTAACAACTGGAGGGGTGGAAAAATTTATTGGTATGCATCTCCATCACTAAAAGATTACTCAATAATAGGAAGAACAAGAGGATCAAAAGCTAGAAAAATGACAGGTAGGTTATCTTCATGGGCATTTCACACAAATAGAAAGAGAAAGAATCTTAAGGCAAGGGTTATGAGAGGCCCACAAGCTAAAAATTTACCAAGTCATGTTCTATCAAGAGCAAGAGTAATTCATCACACTCCATAGGAGAAGCAATGTACCTAAATCCATACTATCGCCATATACAAGAAATGAAACGATTCTATGTCAAATCCGTAACGGAAGAAGACATGGCTGTTGTGAAGAACTGCCTAGTAAGAAAAATTCGGGGCGGGAACATGAAAGCGGTAGAACTGTTCATGAAATTCACCGAATGGCAAAAAGAATTAGATGCAGCAGCAGATGCTAGACATGAACTTCAAACCATCATGGGTTCCCCTACGGATGGACTTATGAAATCGCTTCGCCCAGGGTCTGTAAATATTTCTACTGGACAGCTTGAAGAAAAGAAACAGGCTTGATATATTAACTTAGTCCGAATGATTCTAGGGCTTGTTTTCGCAATTTCCTGAGACTAATTCCCCTCGTAGTAGAATTGCATCAGAGGGGGAAGTTTCATTCGGACACTTTAAAATCTTTGCAAGTTATACATTTTTTCCAATCCGTCTTACCATGAACATCACATAAGCGAATCCACTTCTTAGGGCAATTACAATCTTTTCTATCAATTACTTTTCCAATGTGTTCGCATTGTTCATGGTTGATCATCTGCATTGGTGTTCTAGAATTCATCAAGTTTGATGTTTGAATAAATTCTACATTTTGAAGAATTTGATTAAATTCAATTGGCAATGCTTCTTGAATGAATTCATCAACAACTTCTTCCATTGCAATATCGCATTGAAAACCTGGAACCGATATTGCTGTTAAATTTGTAATATATGTAAAAAATGGAAATTGTACATTTATATTTATAACTGGAACTTCATTTGGTACTTTATAAGCTAGATTATATGCACCAAAAGAACTTGCTCTATTATTACCACCACCTTCTGCATCAAATCTCACATTCTTATACTTAATTTTTAATGGGCTTAAACTTATTACTTCAAAATCAGGTTTTACACTAAACCTAAAACTGTAATAACTAAAGTAATAATCAAAATAAATGTAATCGTAATTATAAATAGCTGCCCCATTAGTGGCTTTAAAAGATATATCTAATCCTCCAGCAGAAAAACCACTAGAATAATTTGAAAACTTAAAATTAAAAATTCCATTAAAATTATTTACCCATTCTTTACTTTTTGAGTAGCTTGCACCCAAAATATCTGCATTAACATTTGTTGGTATAGGATCATTTAAATTAACATTTTCATATCTAGGTAAGTTTTCTTTTGATACATCCTTCCAACCATAAAGAAATTTAACTGATAAACTTCTATCTTTGTATAATGTTTCTAATCCAACATTAGGAATGTAAATACCGTCATTTGCATCTTGTAAAGTTCTTGCAATTCTAATTAAAGTTTGTCCAGAAGTTTGTTTTTCATCCTTAATTTCTTCCATGTAAATGGAATAAAAAGGAGTAAAAGTTATATCTACAGCGGTTGCACCACTACCACCACCACCAGAAATAACTACAGTTTTATTTGATGTAAAGTCTTTTCCTTTATTGTAAGTTGTAACCGATACAACTTTACCACCGCTAATAGTTGCGTATGCAGATGCACCAGTACCACCACCACCAGAAAGTGTAACAGTAGGAACAGATGTATATCCAGAACCGCTATTAGTAACTAAGTAATCTAATCCAACGAATTGAACTTCATTACCTGTTTTCCAAACATCTGCATCACCATTAATTAACAAACAGCTTTTAAACCTATCAGAAACACCAAAATCAGGATATGCTCTACCGGGTTTTGCTACATAAGAAGTAAGAATTGGGGGATCTATTGCAACAATATCTTTGGGAATAATACTAAATTCGTAGACATTTGATGTACTAGAAAATTTATTTACAACCATAAACTCATTAGATTGATTTATGTTTGGGGGATAAAATTCATAGTTATTTAATTCTATAGCTATCAAAGGTGAATAAGTAGGATAATACCCTGTATAAACACTTGTATAACTTCCCCAAGTAAAAACACTATATCCTATATAATTAGTAATGCTATAAGCACTTTGAAATGAAAATGAAAAAATATCAATAATACCTGGAGTTTTATAATAATCATCTAAAAAAGCATTATAATTAAACATATTAAATTGCGGTATTTTTTTGTAATTTTCAAAATTAACTTTTAACTTACTAACTTTTCTTAACCTGTCTGGTATGCTTGCTGGTTGACACAATGGAACACTTTGAAAAGATATTATTGCATCTGATTCAAATCCACCTTTTAAAACAGCTTTATATGAAGATGGTATTGAACTCCCATTTGCGAGCCTCTCAATATTTACACCTTGATTGTTCTTGTAAGTGTTTTCAAGAAGTATTTTGCCAGACCATAAAATATTTCTTATTGTTAATGTTGTTCTTCCAGTAGCATCAGTAGTAGATGTTATTTGGGTTCTATCTGTTTTGGATGCTATATATTTTAATGGAACATATGGTTGATCTATAAAATATGCAAATGGAATTGATGGGTTTTCAATAGGAACTTTTTTATATCCAAATGAAATCACTTCCACTTTATCTGTTATATTAATATAATAATCATCTCTAACATATAAATCTGTAAACGATCCATTAACAAAATTTTCAATTATATTTTGATTATTATCAAATGTTGATGGGCGATTAGCAATTACAGCAGAACCAATTGAATCGTGCTGATCAAGAGTTAAAAATTCTGTTCTGTAATAAACTGGAGGGCCACCCCAAGATGGTACTTGATATATGTAAGTTGCTTGTGATCTTATAACAGGGGAAACAGGAACTAAGGATAATTCTCCTAAAAACACTCCATTTTTATTTATTTCAAAACTCTTTAAAACATATCCATTTTTATAAGGAACTGACATTTTATTTATATAAGGATTGTATGCCCATAATTTTGGCAAATCTGAAGTAATAGGATTTTGTCCTTGATTTGGGCCAGGATATATAGTTTTTACAGAACTAAAAAAAGTGTAATTTGGATATTGATAAGAAAATTGATATGAAGAAACATCTAAAAAATAAGATGGTTGCATTACTTGAATAATATTATTTTCGCAAGTTGCATTTGGTCTAAAACCAGCCAAGCTATAATCGTTATTTTTAATGAAATTGAAATAATTTGAAAGAGATCCAGTATATCTATATGTAATAGGATCATTATTTACTACATAATAAACTTCATAGAAATAAGAACTTCCCCCAAATGTATTTGCATTGGGTAAATTTTGTTTGTAATATTCATCAAATCCAGGGTAATATGCTAAAATTGGTGATCGATATGGTTCTACTTCAACCTGATATGTTTTTACTGTTTTTTCAACAAAACCATTTTCATCAATTATTGTTGGCCATCCATAGTTATAAAAAGGACGGGTCAGAGGAACAGATAGGTTTCCTTTGCAATTTAAAAAAGGATAATAAACTAATCTATCTGAAAATTCTGATTTGTTATTATAATTGCTATTAGTACCGTAATTTAGATAATCATTATTGCTTGATAAAACATAACCCCCAAAACTACCTGTTGGAATCATATAATCAGAAAATTCTAAAACCCCACTTCCAATAGATTGTTCATTAACAATTGGGGGTGCTGCTTTAAAATTAGTTAATTCTAAAGTTGCATCTTCAGTTTTTTTAATGCAGTATCCACAAGTGCAACAAGCCACCATTCCTTGAGCATCAAAGATTGTGTTCCTATGAATTACATTTTCTTTAATATCGTTTGTAGGTCTATATGCCATTGCTTCCCCTATGGTAAATCATACCAACCTTTAACACCCGCTGCATCTGTTCCATAATATTTATTTGCACCAGGAGTATCTAAATCATTTTTAAGTTTAAATCCCATTCCTTGCCCTAAAACTATTTGATAAGATACTACTGAAGAACCAGAATCAGGATATGCAAATGTTACATTATTAAATACTAATCCGTTTCCTGTTGATGTAACAACTTTGTTAGCAGAACCAGTATAAGAATTAGGACAATCTTTAAGATTTATAAATGACATTGAAGGTATAACTGTTGAAGAAGGTAAAGTAGATGTAAAATATAATGCTGTTGCACTTGGATTAACGGCTACATAATAATTTGCCATTCCAGCATAAGAATCAGGAGTATCGTTTAAGCTAATAAAACTTTTTCTTGTGTCTTCTGCAATCTGTACTGTTTCAGATGGATACAAAGTTGCATAGGTATTAGAAAGAACCCCATTTACGCAAAAGGTATCTGTTACAACAGTAATACCTGTGGGGCCAGCAACAAGAGAATTTAAGAGTGTTACCCTTGGCCTTGGATCTGAATTAACAGGGTCACTTGGATATGGATCGTAAGATGTTCCAACATAATAACCAACATAATTTCTTCCAGCAACCAATTCTCCACCATTAATATCTTTGGCCCAAAACAAACCCATGTTTGCAGAAGATTGAGAAAGTGTATCAAATCCAGCAGCGGGATAGTATCCGTTTTGAATTCCTGTTTCTTCTATAGTTACAAAGCATTTTGAAGAAGGATCAAGGCTTCTAATAAATTCGTAAACATCTCGCCCATCGTTGGAATCAACTCCACGAAGTCTAGCTATATAAACCAAGCCTTGTCCTGATATCCCTATATTTGAAGTAAAATTTCCTTGATTGCTTGGATCGTCAATATCATATGGCATCGAATACATTTTAGGACAAGTTGTTCTGTTGTTAAAACTAGCTTTTAATCCACCAACTTCTTCAACAAAATCAGTACCATTCCAAATCACTTCGTAAAAATCATAGAACAAATAATACCCAGGTGTTCCCCCAAGAACCGCTGTGGCTTCAGCTTGAACTCCATCTTCGCCAGTTGGAGGATCTATTTCTACATTAGCATCACCTGTGTATCCAGAACCCTGATTAACTAAGGCTATGGACACAACCGCCCCATTATTTATATAAGCCTTTGCTGTTGCACCAACACCTCCACCACCAGAAATGGTTACATCTGGAACTTCTTCGTATCCAGATCCACCATTAGTTACAGCTACTCCACGAAATGGAATCTTATTATTTACCCTGACATAAAGAAATGGACTATTGCCTTCATTAGAAATTGTAATGGAACCTGTGGATGCATCATATCCAGCGTTCATCCCGCTACCTTGAACTGGTTGTATTCTCATTTTGCTTCCCTTAAAAAAAACAGGACACAGTTTTAATTGTGTCCTGCAATTATCATACACATTTGCTTTTTAATCAAGGGTTTTTGATCAATAAAGCCATGCATTGAATAACTTGAGGATATTGCATAAAATTACCAGATTCAGTAGATAAAACAGATTTTGCCAATTCAATTTCTGGAACAGGAATACCACGAATTCCAGTCATTACATAATCAGCAAAAGCATTTACTGCTTCATCTTTAGTTGCTTCACCCTTGATAAATCTTGCAAAAATATCTAGGGAGGGATGTGCAACAGGCATCCCAGGTTGACCACCCATCATATTAGGATTCATAAGGCTTCCTTTCTATCTTCCACAACAACTAGAACCACGAAGACTAAATCGAAGCTTTCCACCACGGAAAACTTTCGTGTCTTCTTTAACTGTTTCAATCTTAATGGTTTTTTCGACCTTTTTTTCGACTTGTACTACTGGAGCAGAACATTGCCCATTAGCACATGAAGAACCCTTGCGGATTGGTAAATCGATCACCATAGCTACCGTCAACACTAGACTAAACATATCGCTTCCTCCTAAAGAAAAAAAGTACCCAAGCACATTATATCAACCACTCGATAGTTCGTGCAGGGTATCCGTCAAAATTAGAGAAAGAAAAAACTTCCTCAAGACAGATTCTATCCATGTCCTTGGCTTTAATCCAATAGGAACCCTTGGGTTCACCGAAATTGCCTAGCGGGGTTCCATGAGCGTTACCCCATGAATTCTGAATCAAAAAGATCAAACCAAAATCTGGATGGGTGGTAAACCCTAAACATGACTGTTGGTGGCCCCACGATTGATTTCTTGAGGCTAATTGGACAGCAGGGGTTCCAGATGGCTTTACTTTTAGATCGCTAAATCCGAACCAAGAAGAGGCTATAGTGACAGGGTATCCATGCGATAAAGCCTGTTTAACCTCTTCACTATTTTTAAGCTTTGAAGTGCTTTGAACTTTGAACTTATTTGCTGAAGCATCAATATCAATGGGTGGCTTGTCACCATTTGACCAAGCGGTTTCTGCTGATGCACCAAAAGTCCAAGAACCATCTTGTTCTTTAATCGGTTGCGGGTAACTAGGATCTAATGGGGGGCAACCATCTTCGTTTAGGGATTCTGCCATAGAACTGCCAAAAGAACCTTCGCCTGTTCCATGCAATCCACCACGCTTACGAGATTGACCGTAATTATAAAGAATGAATGGAATTCTCCATTCTTCAAATGTTTGCCGTTGAGATATTATTTCAACCGCTTGTAAAGTAGCCATTACCGCTAAAGCACCATGACCTACACACGAACCAGTTTTTTGATCCCAAGGAAAAAATTCGTAACCAGCAGCTTGATTAACAACCTTATATAAGAGTGATTCTTTCAAATCTAATGGCGGGCCAGCGATTTGAAAAGGAACAAGTTTTGCATTGAACTTGTCTTGAAGTTCTTTAGGCTGAGAATCAATTGGCAACCAACCGAATTTGCTTGGGGAAATTGGAGGTTCTTTTGCTTTATTTCTTTCGCCAAATTTTGGCTGGTTTTCCATAGTCATTACTTTAACTCCTTTGCTATCTGATTAAACTCTTTAGTAAGAAGATCCCTAAGTTTTTGATCTAACTTCAATGTGCCATCTTTAGGCAATCTTTCATTTAATCTCTTACCAATCACATCTCTAAGATTCGCAAGTTCATTTTCCATGAATTGTTTATTGATAGTCGCCTTGGCAGCTTTAAAAATGTCTGTAAGAAATTCGTAGTCGTTTTTCTGACACTCTTTTGCAAGTTCATCGTAGAACATAGATAACCACTTCACTTGCTCTTTGTCTTCTTTTGCTGCTGCTGCTTTAATATCGCTATCAGGATTTACTGGTGGAGCGGGTGCGGGTTCATCACCGATCAATACAGATGTAAACGCTGGTTCAGAAGGGCCAAACTCGTTGCCAACATAAGCGAACAATCTATACACACCTTGGATCTGTGAAGTAACTACAAGGGTTTTTGAATCCTTAAGTAAATCCACAGGGAAAATGTTCAAGCCTTTATCAATTGAAACCCATTTAACTAGCTTAGATTCGGTCTTGGCTGGAACGCTTATAAATGCCCCAGGCTGACCAGAAACCCTTGCTGGAAGCTCTATAGTTGGAATTTGAAGAAACACTAAAAAAAGAAGGTTTATCACGGTCTGCTCCTTATTCGTTCTGCCATGTTTTTAGAATCTATCAAACAGTACACATTTACTGATGACCATTTTTTTGCGTGACCAAAAAGAAAATGACAAGGTCTGCATAGCGACAGTAAATTTTTTGGCTCCATTTCTAAAGATGCATCTTTACAAAATGGGATCAGATGGTGGACTTGAAGCAAATTGGGATCATCCTCAAGGCAGGCAGCACAGTTAGGATTCCGTTCTAGATGTGCTGCTCTTACCTTGGCCCATTGTGATCCCCGATTATAAAAAAACAGAGATTAATAACTTCAGAGCGGTCTTAAGAACGATTGCCCAAGGGATGATTCCAATTGTAATCGGATTTCCGTGGAAATCACCCTGGGGAATTGCTTGTTCAAGAATTGCAGCAAAGTCTTCAAGAGAAACTTCTGCATTTTGAAATATCTGTTTATCATCAGGAATAACTTGGTCAGCAGCGTAACCAACGATGTTCCAAAGTGCATTAGAAAATTCTTTATTGCCTACATCTTTTTTGCCACGAACTTTATCAACCACTAACATCATGGCATCCGTAGGCATAGAATTGGGAAAATTAATCATGCTTCACTTCCTTTTTTAAAGTCCTAGTGTAATTCAAAACCTCTGTCAAAATCCTCAAGCTTTCTGCTTGAGCCTTGGCCACTTCGCCAATGGAGCTTTCTAACCTATCTATAAATACCATATGTCTCTGGTGCAGGGGAAGTAGAATGTTTTGACCTAGCCAACTAAACCCCTTATACACCACCCATAATAGAAAAACTAAACAACTTAAAGTAACTCCGAATCGTTCAAAAATGTCTACAATATTTAAGTCTGCAAACATCATTTTTACTCCTAAAATCTAATCAATTATAACTCAAAAAATTAAAATTGAAATAGTAATTTCTAGCAACATGATTAACTATGTTCTAGCAAATGTTACAATTTTTCCGGTAAATGAGTTATCTCCTGCAAAATAAACGCTTGTTCCATCAGCAGAAATAGCTAAATACGAATTTGATGCTAAAACACCCGAAGAAATTGTACTAGTTCCTGATAAACTACCTGTGCCAGTATCTCGAGCAAAAATATATATCTTATTACTACTATTAGAATAAACATTTGTGCCATCAGCGGAAATACAAACTGAATTAGGATAATATTCCATAATTCTAGATCCATTGGCAGTCAATGCCCCTGTGCTAGTATTACGATTAAAAATTAAAAGTCTGTTGAAATAGCCTGCTTCAGTTACATAAACATTTTGATTATCAGAAGAAATGCAGAAAAGAGGTGTACTTGGAACTGAAGAAGAAGTTAATACTACTCCACCGTAATAAGTCAATATTCCGGTAGAAGTATTTCGTGACCAGATATTAACATAACCAGCAGCAGGGTAAAGAACATAAATGCTTGTACCATCAGCAGAAATTAAAATTCTACCAACTGCACCTTGATTTGAACTTGTTGTTCCAATAGAAGTTAACACTCCAAAAAGGCTTCTAGAAAACATTGAAATTGTTGAAGAATAATAGTTATATACATATACATTTAAACCATCATTAGAAACACAAATACTTGTTGGGTAATTCCCTGTGCTTATTGTTTCTTGAGAAGTCAATGCTCCTGTGCTAGTATTTCTATTAAATCGCAAAACTAAACCAGCGTAGGTTCCATAATTAGTTATTTTAACCACATAAACGCTTGTACCATCAACAGAAATACAAATGCCTGTTATTTCTCCAAATCCAGTACTTATTGTTCCATTAGCCGTTAATATTCCTGTGGCAATATCTCGATCAAATATAAATACTGATGTGCTGGAATAGTCTGCTACATAAACACTTTTCCCATCTGCTGAAACAACAATTCCACGATAACTATCCCCAATTGTTATTGTGTCAATCTTACTAAGTGATCCAGCATAAGATGGAGCAAATTTATTTGAACCCATGATTTTTCTAGAAATAGTCATTAGAAATTTTGACCCCCAATCATCGCATAAAATGTACTTCCACCATCCCATGTTGTTAGTACGAAGATATCAACCTGACCATTTGTAATAGTTAAATTTGGGGATATGCCATCAATCCATTTTACTGATGCTGGCCATGCAACACTCCTTGTTGTTCCATCTGCCGTAAATGCTAAAGTCAATGCGTATGCTGTTCCAGATGCTGGTATATTTGATATCGTAAGTGTAGTTATATCTGCGTTTAATGAAACATGAAAAACATTTCCTAATGCACAATTTAGTATTAGCGTTCCACTAGAAATAGTTGGTGCTGTTTTTGTTTCTTTTAGTCCGGTAATTGTAGGAGTTAAAATCGATGGAGAGGTTGCGAAAACATTTGCCCCTGTGCCAGTCTCGTCTGAAAGTGCTGCTGCTAAATTTGCTGAAGATGGTGTAGCAAGGAAAGTTGCTACATTTGTGCCTAGGCCAGAAACACCTGTCGAGATTGGCAATCCTGTGCATGAAGTAAGCGTACCGCTGGATGGTGTGCCTAATGCCCCTGCTGGTGCAATGTAATCTGTACCTGATACTGCTGCACTAATTGCAGTTCCATTACCTTTTAAAACCCCTGTGATTGATGTTGATATAGTAATAGCTGGTGTTGTAGTTGCCGTTGCTACTGTTCCACCAAATCCGTTTGCGGATATTACGGATGCACTTGTTACAGTACCTGATCCACCAGCGTTATTATAATCTGAAATAAGAACAGGACTTTTGCTAGAGTTACCAATCCATATCTTCTTGTCTACTATATTAGCAGCAAGTTCCCCCTCTAAAAGCGAAGTAGGGGTTACTGTAGTTGTGCTACTTCTTTTTATTCTTATCGTGTTCGTAACTGTGTAAGTAAATAAAGTGTTAGCAGCATTTGTACCACTAGGGGTAGTTACTAATACACTTGCACTACCAGCAGTTCCAGCGGGTGTAGTAGCGGTAATGGTTGTTGAATTTACAACTGTAACACTAGTAGCTGCAACACCTCCAATAGTAACAGAAGTTGCACCAGTTAAATTTGCCCCTGTTATGGTTACGCTAGTTCCACCAAATGTTGTTCCAATAGAAGGAGAAATACCTGATACTGTAGGTGCTGATGTTAAACATTCACCTGCTGTTGATGTAGGGGCAGGGGCTGATCCGTTAACCCCAACTGACCAAGTAACCAACGCTATATTAGTCTGGTATAAAGTTCCCGAATAAAGAACATTATAACCCGTTGTGCCATCTATTAATCTAAAGCTGTCATAATCATAATCATAGCTAAAATATATCGCTGGAGTTCCAACCTTTTCCCATGAACTATTGGAACTGTTATAACTATAAGTTCCGTTTGCTTGTGTACTACCTGCACCAGAAACGCAATAAGGATTTACTGTAGGCATTTTAGAATGAACCTCCATTTATATCGGCATTAGTTACTGATGAACATGATACATTACCAGTAACTATTAATGAGCCAGAAATAGTACCACCAGAAGACGATAAAGAATTAGTAACAGTAACATCGCCTGTTGCAGAATCTACACTAATACCAGTTCCGGCAATAATTGATGAAACACCACCAGAAGATGATGCAAATGAAAGATTTCCCGCACCATCAGTTACAATTGCTTGACCCGCTGTACCGTCTGAAATCGGGTAAATTATTGCGTTATTCGTAAGGCCAGCAAATACAACTGGATCTGTAGTGTTTAAACTTTGATCAAATGGATTTGCTGCTGATGCAAATGAAAGATTTCCCGCACCATCAGTTGTGATTACCTGACCAATTGTACCATCAGATGTTGGATATATAATTGAGTTGTTGGTTAATCCGGTAAAAGATACTGCATCTGCAATATTCAAACTCTGATCAAATGGATTTGCTGCTGATGCAAAAGATAAATTCCCTGCACCATCAGTTGTGATTACTTGGCCTACTGTACCATCTGATGTTGGGTAGATTATTGAATTATTTGTTAATCCAGTAAAAGATACAGCATCTGCAATATTCAAACTCTGATCAAATGGATTCGCTGCTGATGCAAATGAAAGGTTACCCGCACCGTCTGTTACAACAACTTGACCTACTGTACCGTCAGATGTTGGATATATGATTGAATTGTTTGTCAATCCGGTAAAAGATACAGCATCTGCAATATTAAGTGATTGATCGAAGGGATTTGCACCGCTTGCAAATGATAAATTTCCCGCACCATCTGTTACAATTGATTGCCCTGCTGTACCGTCTGAAATTGGGTAAATTATTGCGTTATTCGTAAGGCCAGCAAATACAACTGGATCTGTAGTGTTTAAACTTTGATCAAATGGATTTCCACCACCACCAAAATAAGCTAAAGCAGTCCAAGCTAAAACACCATCACCAATTTTCAATTGGTTCGTGTCTGTTTCTAAACCAAATTCACCTTCTGCTAAAGTTGGATCTACACTTGTCCAGTTTGCTGCTGTATCTCGCCTAATTTGGATTTCAATTGCCATGTTTTAAACTCCGTTTGCATCGCCACCAGAAACATTTTGTGTTATTAAATATACGCTATTTGCCACACCGCCATCAAGATTTCCTAATGTTGAAACATTAATAACTGATGTTGTAGCACTAGTAATCTGCCCAAATGAATTAACGGTAAAAACAGGGATATTTACTGAGCTTCCATATATTCCAGCAATTACACCAGATGCTGCAAGGTTAACTGAAAGAAATCCACTAGAAGTAATTGGCGTAGCTGTTACAGATAATGTAGACGAAGCTAATCCAACCGAAGTAACTGTACCAATTCCACTCCCTGGAGTTCCTACAGATAAATTTACTGCTGATGTAATTCTACCATCAGGCCCAATTGTGATTTGTGGAATAGCTGAATTGCTTCCATATACACCTGTTGTTACTCCAGTTGGTGCAGTTTCTAAAGTAATATTTCCGTTTGTTGTTCTTGGAGAATTTGTAACAGTTAAACTTGCTGAAAGTATTCCAACAGATGTTAAACCTTGAGTTGGAATTGAAATTGGTGATGTAGTTGCGTTTGTTACTTGACCTTTTGCATTAACAGTTAAAACAGGAACTTGTGTTGCACTTCCGTATGTTCCAGAAGAAACACCAGTAGTTGCAAGATTAGCAATTATGGTTCCAGAGTTTGTAATAGGAGAACCAGAAATGGAAAAATCAGTTGAGGTCATTGCAACCGAATTCACAGAACCAACCGCACCACCTGTGACCACTATAAGCGGTGAAGCAGCGGTTCCATCTCCAGTAAGCGTGTTGTTGTGCGATACAGCAGTTAAGTATGTAGAAGAGATGTCAGGAATATCAGCTTTGTTAATAACCCTAAACGAAGGCAATCCTGACCCACTTACTGGCCCTGCAAGAAATGTATTAGCACCAGTAGTAATAAAGTTTAAATCAAATGTTCCATTAGCAGTAATAGGACTTCCTGTTACCGTAAACACATTGGATTGAGCAGTAAGGCTTATTGATAAAGATGATGGAGTAAAACTAACATATCTAAAAACAGCTATGTTGCTGTCATCTAAAACAGTAACAGTAGAAACAGGGTCAGACAGGGTAGGAATAACCTGTGGAGCAGAAATTGTAACTCCAACAGGGTCTTCCAATACAGTTACTCTAGCGAAAATATCTGTTGCCATGATGCTCCTTACGGTACTGGTCTAGTGACTTCGGGAGAAACCGTAAAGCTGCCTTGAACAAGTCTGATTACATCAGCACCAGTCTGAATTTCAAGGTCATATTTGTAAGCACCAGTTGGCAATGCTTCTGTATCATCTGCGGTAATATCAAGCGTAATAGTGTTATCTAAAAGAGTTATTCTGCTGTTTCCTGTGGTTAACTCAATAATAATTGTCTCAGAAACAACGGTTGGGCGAACTTGCATTCTTGCAGTTGAAGAATTGTAATCGGGTTCGGTGTTGTCAGCGTTTACAACGGATATATTACGCTGAAAAGTCGCACCCTGTTCGCAAATTATGTTGTAGGTTCCCGCTAGCATATAACACCTCTTATGGTACTGGAACATCATTCATTTTATACGGTAATGCGTTAAACATCAACTCAAAAGGATAACTTCCATAGATCGGTTTTTTCCTAAGATTTGGTTCTGGAAGCGGGGATGGATCTTCTGATATTACTGGATAATACCTTTTATTTACATTGGTCATTGCTAAATTATGACCAGCGTTAATATAACTCAAATTGTCTGGATTTATAACTCCAGCAGGGGCATAGTTCCCCTCGTCATCACTTGGATAAGGATCGCCATTAACATCTGTTGAAAAAATAGGTATATAAAGAAAATTAAAGGTTATATCGGTATAAAGAAGAGACTCTAAGGTAGGAAGATCAGCCAAATCACTTAAATTATACGATATAACATCAAACTGATTTCTTATTTTTTGAGTATTTGTAAAACCAGTAAAAAGCAATTCCCCTGGTTCAAAACCATAGAAATAATTTTGATTAACTCTTCCTAGTGCTTCATATATGTTTGTTGAAGCATCATTAGTGGGATCAACAAATTCATAAGGAACTTGAAACCATGTTAATTTAAATACAACTTTTGGAACTAATGTTTTACCATAAAAACCTACAATAGTTTGACCATTAACCTGTTCTACATCAGAATCAAATTTATATGCTCCACCCTTCATTGTAAGGTATTCGGCAGAAGATTCTGTCGTATATGTAGAAAACCTTCTATATTCTCTAATTGGATTTCCAGAAGCAGCATTTTGACTGCCATCATCCATGTAGTATGTGCCATCTCCACCATCTATTCTGTATACACCTTCATACTCTTCGTTTAACTTATCTATTGCAGCATCACTAACAACTAAGTATGGTTTTGTTGAAAATTCAACAACTACTTCGTATTTGTCATATACCACATAATAAGGTGGAATATATTGCCAAGAGGCAGATGCGTTTGTATCCCAAGAAAGCAAATCAGAATCTGGTTCAGTATTTTTTCTTTCTAATCCAATACCTTTTATGCTTGATATTCTATCCGCATAAAGCCAACGAAATTGAGGATGAGTCATAGGTGGAGTTCTTATTAAAGAACCATCAGTTGTATTTATTTTCGTATCGCCTAAAGCCTGTTGACAAAACAACGCTAATGGGTTTTCTGGATTTAAATCCATCCCAGGCCCATTTATGATGTATGTTAATGTTGCTCTACTATCACCTTCTATAGATAAAGAAGAAACCCCTGGAGATATGCTAGCTATTTTTTCTGATATATCACCTTCTGTCCAAAGATCCGGCTGGTTAAAAGGTACTGATGGCATTTATATCTCCTTGGTTTTTAAACCGTTCCTAATTCAACTTGTTCTTGTTTGCTTAAAGCACCAGGTATTTTACCTTGTATCTGAACAGGTGGTGTAGTTTGTGGTTTATTATCTTTAGCTTTTTTCATTCCTTCTGCAAAAGCATCTGCCAATGCATTCTTGTCTAATTTACTAGAAATATCGCCAAGCATATCTTCTTGAGTCTTTTGGCCAGATGCTGCCATCATTGCATTTTTTCTCACTTCGTCACCAACTCCAGCGATTGATGTTGATGAAACTTCTCTTACTGCTGCACCAACAGAAGATCCTTTTTTTATCCTATCTTGTTCTGCTGGTTTACCTTGCTTAAGACTTTCACCTGACTTTGATATTGCTTCTCCACCTTTAGCAATGCTTTTTCCAACATCACCCATAAGAGGTATATACGATATCACTTTCCCAAGACCTTGGATAATTAATCCAACTATGTTTACAAATGCTCCTAGTAAAGTTTGAATTATTTCAAGAGTTGTTTTTATAACAAGTGTTAATGCATCAAACGCAAAACTAAGAGTTGCCATAGCTACAGATACAATTGGTGATGCAAGTACTCCAATCGTTTGAACTAATGCAGATGAAAAAGCAGTTATAAATTCTATTATTGGTTTTAATACATTTGAAACACCAACAACAATAGTGGCTAATGCGTTAAATACTGGGCCAATAACACTATACACAACCGCACCTAAATCCATTAAAGGAGATGCAATATTATCAAATGCAACAGCAGATTTATTTATTGAAGGAGTTAATTTCTTCATCGAATAATCTACATAATCAGCATATTTTCTAAGTAATGGAGAAAGATATTCTACCGCTGGTATCAACGATCTTCCTATTACACCACTAAGATCGTTCATCACTATTTCAAGCTTTTGCATTAACGCTGGATTTGCTTTTGCAACCATTGGGCCAAAAACAGCAAGTGCCTGATTAGCTATTTTTACTGATTGAGTAATGCTATTGAAGGCAACACCTAGTGCTGTAGATGCTGCACCAACAACAGTAATTGATTTAGCTGCATTTACTATTGTAGAAACTGTAGAACCTATATTTACAACTGCTGATGCAATTATTGAACCAACTGATCCTCCAGCAGCATAATATCCAACACCACCAACCGAACCACCAGATGCACGATATTCAGTTTTCTTTTTATTTCTACCACTATTTATTGATTCAAGTTGTTTTCTGTTTTCTGGATCTTTAGCAGCATCTTTTTTTACAACAAACTCACCTGGGGTAAGCATTGCGGGTTGAGTATCAGTACCCTTTGGTTTCATTGGGCCAGAAGCATCACCACCATCAGCAAGATAGGAAACACCTCCACCTTTAGACATTTCTTTGGGTTGCTTGTAACCAATCCCTTTGGCCATCATTTTCAAACCATAATTAACGAGTGGGCCTCTAAACAAAGGGGTTAAATTCTGAAACCCAGCAATCATTGAATCAAGTTCTTTTTGAGTTCTTTGATTAGCTTGTGCTAATTCTTTTGCAGCTTGATCTTGTTGTTTAATTAGATCATTTGCAGCTTTGGCCTCTTCGTTTGCTTGTCTTTCTTCTTGTTTCCTAAAGTATGTTCTTAGTGTTTTTTCTGCATTAACTGCATCTTGTTCGGCTTTTTCTTTTTCTTTTAAAGACTTTTGAGCAGATTTTGCAGCATCAGCAGCATCTTTTTTTTCTTGAGCTTTTTTTGCATCTGTTGCAGCTTTATCTGCTGCAATAACAGCTTCCTTCTTTTGATTTTCGTTTTTATCAAAAAGTTTTTTAGGAGGCCCAACAAAATCTTTAGTTCCTTCTTTACCAGTTTTTTTAACTTTCTCTTCATCTGCTTTTACAATTTTTTGTTTGTCTATGATCGATTGTCTTACACCAGAAATCATCTTAGACCAAGCATCACCAGTCTGATTGATCCCTTCAATCAAAGAGGAAATTTTTACTGGCTTAACTTTCTCTTGTCTTTTTTCTATTTCTTTTTCTCTGGCTTTTTCTTTAACTATTTTTTCTTTTTCTTGAAAATCAATTACTTTCTTTGGTTCTTTTACAACTTCTTTTGTAGATGTAGATTTGTCCTTAGTTGCTGGCTTTTGAACCTTCTCAGGCTTTGCTACTACTTGAACTTTTATTGATTTAATTGCGTTTACAAGGGTTGTTTGCAACCTTTTAATTGCCGTAGTCAAACCAGTAAAGCTTTTGGTAAAATCCCTCGATCCCGCCTTAACACTTTGGGCAATATTTTCCACCGCACCAACCAGATCGTTTGTCATCTCGTCATCTGATTTTAATGGAATATCTGCCATTATTTTATCCCTGGTGGTAAGCTTCCAAATTGCTTAATCCAAGATGATTTCATCTTGGCTTCACTCATCCCTAATGATGCTCCCATTTTCATAAAACTAAGGCATTTTTGCAACATCATATCTTCAATAGGAACAATTTTCTTTCTAGTATTCCACTCATGCTTTTCATCAGGAATATTAACAGGAATACCCTTATCATCTCTTCTCCGATAATAAAGTTCTACTATCTGCCTATCGGTCAACTTCTCAATCTCCCAAGGTCGCAAGAGATAAGGCTTATCCATCAAATTCACATAGTAAGTTTTTAAATTAGGTGGAGGTATTGGTTCTTTTGGATTAAAAGAACCATCACCTACACCTTCTTGCCGTTTGGGAATGATTTATCCCGAACTATCTCCATTACGGCTTCAAACCTGTCATTTTCAGCAAGCATGACATTTTGAACTTCATTCTCAGGTGCGGAAAACAATATAGATGCGAATGCCAATGCTCCTGATGGTGTAGACAACGATGATATAGAGTTCTCGCTACCAAATGAATAAACTCCGCTCGCAATATCTCTTGTTACAGAAGAAATTGCTTCACGGAATTCAACAGGTTCTAACCTGTCTTTCATTGAGAAGATAGAATCGAGAGCTTTCTTCTCCATTCTCTTTTCAAATTCAGCTTTAACTTTTTGTGTAATGAGTCCAGCGGTGTATTTTTTCCCATTGTATTCAATGGTCAAAGACCCTTCACCGCTGGAATTTAACAAATTACCAACTGTATCTGACATGAATGCTTCCTTTCAAAAAAAACAAATTAAGGAGTAACTGGCCCAACTCTAAAATCAAAATCACCATATGTAGCAAATGTTACAGATATTTTTTGAACATCTTTTGCATCTGCTGTATAGGTCAATGATGTTATAACGCAATTAGTTATAGTTACTGTTTGTTCTACAGTATCACCATCAGTAATTTCTATATCTCCAACAGAACCTTGTTTTAATCCGTATCCACCAACAATTTCAAGCAAATCAAGAGTTATTTCTGCTGAATACATACCAATTGCATGAGAATCAAAACCTTGGTTGATAAAGGTTGTAGTATCAATAACTTCTGCTTTTGAATTTACAGAAATATTTGTTGCTGGAAGAGGATCTGCAATACCAGAAAGGTAAACATTTCCGGTTCTGCCTGAAAGAATAGCCATTTTTTATTCTCCTTGAATTATACTGAGAAATCAGCAAAGTTAACATCAGGGGTTGATGAAGGTATTAGAGTCAGTTTAATTTTTTGAACATCTTTTACAGCAACATCGTAAGTAACACTTGTTACGGTACAATTTTGAAACAAAAATTCTGCACCAGCATTATTAGCAGCACGATATTCGCTTGTTCCCAATGTTGCTTGACTAAGTGTTGGATTTTCTGCTAAAAATGCTGCTCTATTGCCATCTTGTGAAAGCTTTAAATCCGCTTTCATGCCAGCAAAAACAACAGGCATTTCTGTTTTATCATAAACCGCTTCAACAGTTATTTCTGCCGATTGAATACCATCTACAAGAATTGTATATCCTAGTCCGTTATAATTGCTCGCATCTGGAGTGTCCATTTTTGTAGAGATAGAAACAGATGTACAAGGGAGAAATACTGGAACTAAAGTATCGGTTCTTTCTATAAAAAGACTAGCTACTTTACCAGTAAGAAAAATATTGTCTATTGCTGCCATGTTTAACTCCTTAAATTAAACTAAACCTTGTTCCATGAACCCATATGATACCTTAAAACCAGTCACATTGTAAACTGTATTCGGGTTGCTGTTGACGGAAAACGGCTGAATACCTTTGATACTTATTCGTGATGGACTAAGCGAAGCTGGAAACTGGCTTATCTGATAAATTTCTTTTCTAATTTTGTACCTATCGTCAAGATCCGTATACACTAGATCCCTAGCATATTCTTGAATGTAATAAACCCTGATTGAATATATGTACTCAGATATTCCACCAAAGGCTTCTATTCCTAATTCTTCGCCTTCTTCTGATGGTGCTATTACTACACATGGGAATGAATCAGATTCCCTTATAACCGCACCCTTACGCTTGTATACGGTGTAAGTTAAATCCACTAGCTTTTCTGCAACAGTATCCATGATCGTAGTGTAACGATCTGCTGCATTAGCTGCCATAATCGGTCTTGGCTTGCGATATATTCTGTTATTCATGTTTAACTCTGTTGAGTGCAATCAAGACCGTAATATTCTCTGTTTCCAGCGTTATCAATTTGGTTGACATAATACTTAACCGAATTAACATCCGTTATTTCGCAATCAATCATGGGCTTGAAACCACTAAGGTTAGCTTTCCATACTAAAAATCTTGTAATGTTTTCAATTTTTGCCACACCACTTTGATCGGTGTAAGCTAATGTCATTGCTCTTCTAAATCCGTAATTTGTAGTGACGGTAGAATTGTCTACATTTTTTAAATTAAGCACCTCTGGATTATCAAACACATGATATTCCTGAGACAAATTTAGCGTAGGCATAAACACCTCTTACATGAATTGTGTCTTGTATATTTGCGGATTCACATAAGTCAGCAGTTTATTAACTTGCGTAATATGCTGCAAGGTTTGCTGCCTCCACTCTGTTCTAGAAACAGCAACACCTTCCCATGAATAAGAAGGTTGAGGGCTTGCAGAATCAGCCACCAATGCGTTTATGTAGTTGTCTCTTATAGTCAGGAGGTTTTCGGCTGGAGTTGGCATAATAACCTCTTAAAAAGAAAGCTAGGGGCCAAGAACTGGCCCCCAACCTCAGGGTAGGTAGGACTAAGCAGGGAGTCCTTGAACAACATAACGAGGATCAGTAACACCAGCAGAACCCCACCAAGAAGCTTTGATGGCAACCGCAATGTCCTGATTAAACTCAGCCCAATTATTCGCAGGGGCTTGAACAACTTCCATAGGCTTTGCTTCTCTCCAGACAAACGCTTTCTTGAAGTTACCAAGATAGACATATTTGTCTGCGGTGGAAGCAGCAATACCGCTAGTTACCAACAGGTTTCTCGCATGAGCGGATGTGAGAAGACCATAGTTAGTATCCAATGGGTTAGGACTTTCCAACTGCTCGACATCACCAGAAGTGGCAAAAGGCCCATTTTTGGTAACTGTTTGAGGATTCAAGATCCTACTTGCAGTATACTTTTGGAAAGGCATAACAAGCATTTGCATACCAGGGCCAAAGATGTCGATTGGCTTGCCAGTATTAGGGTCTTTCATCTGATAAAACAACTGCTCTAGCGTGTTGATAGAAGCAAAGTTGCTTAGTGAATAAGATGCAACTTTATTAATGAATCCAAATGTCATACCAGCCTGTGCGGTGGTTGAATAGGTATTCAAAGTTGCTTCTGCACCAGCAGCAGTACCGTATACATAGCTACCTGTGAGGCCAAGTACCGTGTTAAGAATTCTTTCTTCACGCACTAGACCGCAATAAGTACCTACAGATTCAGCAGATGCCAAGGCCTGTGAAGTCTTATCCGAATAAATCATTTCAGCGGTAATCGCACAAATTCGCCCCACCTTTTCGATGGCTGGAAGTCGTACATAGTTACCAGAGAACTGGGTTTGCGGATAAGGCATACCAGGTTGAACCACTTCTGGCGAAGGGCTGATATCAGACAACCAAGGAATGATCTCAGTCGAAAGGTTCTGACCAGCAGGGATGGTCGATACAAGTTGATCACCAATGAATGATGCTAACTTATATTTTTCTTGAACCGTAGTGATAAGGATCTGACCAGTAATGGCAGCAAAGTTAGAAGCATCAACTGCTTCTGTTGCTTCCATAAAGGTTCGATCTGGGCCATTGAAGCGATTAAGCTGTTCGGCCCAATCGTCACCCATGATGCCTTCTGCAAGGCCTCTAAGGGAAATTCTGCTTACAGCGATATCGCCTTTAGAAATAGATTCCGAAAAGAACGCTTTGGTTTTAGCCAAACCATTCTGTTGGCCGAATTCCTTCAGCTTTTTACCTAGACTCTTCATATCAATCTCCTTAAAAAGTTGTGGATTATCGGGCCACAGGGTTTTGACTAGACAACAATTGGAATTTTACAGTACCTGTACCAGCAAGGGCTTCAACAACTCGACCAATAGCCAAAGCAGCGGATGCAACTTTAACTAAAGATTGGGGCTGAAGAACGCTAGATACGGAAGTGGGGCCAACAAAATCCCCAACTAAAAGAGCGGAACCAGTATAATCACCAGCGTAGATACCAGAGCAATCAACCCGAATCTGGTTGGCTACCGAGTTACCGTACACAAGTGCTATATCTTCCCTCTTTAATTGACCTGACACACCTAGGAAAGCACTTGCAAACGCAGTTTGAGTGGTTGCCAAGTTGGTATCCCAAGGAAAATCAAGAGCGGAGATCGCACTACCGGAAGATAGTGCTACTAGATCGCCAACTTGAATCGCCTTGTTGGTGGCAACTGGAGCCACCACAGGATTAGTCGCATTGAAACTGTAAGTAATCGCCATTGATAGGACTCCTTAATGATGGCTTACTTGCCAAGGACATTTTCACGGAACTGTTGATAATTCGACTCGCCTTGGATTGCAGTCGAACTAACTGGCTTAACGCTAGCTCTGACAAGAGCAACCTTTTTCCTGTCTTCAATCGCTTCTGCCCACATCGTTTCACCGATAGCGGAAAGTTGCTTTACAAAAACAGGTGTTGCTTCTAGTTTATTCTCTTTAAGCAGAGAGAATATTTTTTCTTCATTGAGTTTTTCGGCCTTCCACTTGCGAAGGTCTTGAAGTTCTTTTAAAGATTCTTCAAGCTCATCTTCGGTTGGATCT
>Ga0209296_1000998_pt1 | contig 23043 bp, 32 predicted proteins | sample S_130206_EF_Meta_FD_187319 | JGI IMG/M metagenome (GOLD analysis project Ga0209296, IMG submission 187319) | Freshwater microbial communities from Lake Simoncouche, Canada to study carbon cycling - S_130206_EF_MetaG (SPAdes) (version 2) | ecosystem: Environmental > Aquatic > Freshwater > Lake ...
TTCATGGTCTTGACGCTGAAACCGAATTGAGCAACATTCTTTCTTCTGAGATTCTTGCTGAAATCAACCGTGAAGTTCTACGTACAATCTATACAGTTGCTAAAGTTGGCTGTAAAGTTGGTACAACTACAGTTGGTACTTTTGACCTTGACACCGATTCTAACGGTCGTTGGATGGTTGAAAAAGTTAAAGGCTTGGCATTCCAATTGGAACGTGAAGCTAACACCATTGCTAAGACAACTCGTCGTGGTAAAGGTAACGTGATGATTTGTTCTTCTGATGTAGCTTCTGCTCTTGCAATGGCTGGCATCCTAGATTATTCATCAGCACTACAAGGTCAAGTTAGCCTAACAGTTGATGACACCGGTAATACTTTTGCTGGTACATTGTTCGGTCGTATCAAAGTGTACATTGATCCATATTTCGGCGCTAACTCTACTTCTGAGTTTGCAGTTATGGGCTTCAAAGGTTCTAACGCTTATGATGCTGGTTTGTTCTATTGCCCATACGTTCCTCTACAAATGGTTCGTGCGGTTGATACTACAACCTTCCAGCCAAAAATTGGCTTCAAGACCCGTTACGGTCTAGTTGCTAATCCATTTGCTGAAGGTGCAACCCAAGGTCAAGGTGCTTTGACACGAACAAGCAACTTGTACTACCGTGCGTTCAAGATTACAAACATTATGTAATCTAAGCCTCCATTAAGAGAGGTACTTTAAAGGGGAACAGAAATGTTCCCCTTTTTTCGTTTATAAATATACATATGGCAACTACACCAACATCAAGCACTCCACTAAATCAGAATTTTTTACACCCAAATAAGTTTCAATTAACTTTCTCACGGGTGCCAAACATTCAGTATTTTTGTCAAGCAGTATCAGTACCTGGTATTTCTATGGGAGAAATTCCTGTATCTACACCATTCGTAGAGAAGTATTCTCCTGGTGAAAAAGCAATCTATGATATGCTTAATGTTACATTTGCTATTGATGAAGAAATGCGTTCATGGATTGAGATACACGATTGGATTCGTGCTATGACATTCCCAGAAGACTTTGAACAATACCGAGAATTGCCTAGACTATCTAAAAATTTTGGTAATCCAAAGACGCCACAATTTTCTGATGCAACACTTACCATATACTCATCTGCATTTACACCACTATACAGATTTAAGTTTGTAGATGTATTTCCAACGTCACTAGCATCTTTCATGTTAGCATCACAAGATACACCAGAAAATATTCTAACATCTGATGCATCATTCAGATTTACCTACTACCATATTGACAAAATGTTTTAATTGATGTATACTCCTACAAGGAGGAATTGTAATGACTAAACTTGAAGAATTAATGAATGAGTGGAATAAAGATTCCAAAATTGATAGAACAGAGCCTGGCAAAGCACTAATTGATATACCACAGCTTCATAGTAAGTATCTGAACATTCTATCACACCATAAGTTGCTTTGTAAAGATGCTGACTTCAAATATTCCCGGATGAAGAAAATTAAATGGGAATACTATACAGGTAAGATGGGCGATGATGATTTGAAAAAGTATGGTTGGGCACCATTTCCATTCACTATCAAGTCTGAAATTACCACATACATGGAAGCAGATGAAGACTTGAATAAATTTATTGCATCTAGGATGATGCATGAAGAAATTGTTAGTTGCTGTGAGTTGATTTTGAAAGAACTACATAGTAGAACATTTCAACTTAAATCATTTATTGATTGGGAACGGTTCGTACAGGGTGTCTGATTTAATTATTAGTAAGGTCAATGAGGCTTATATAAAACTAGAGTGTGAAAAAAGCCTCGCTCAAGAAATATCTGACCATTTCACATTTCATGTTCCTGGATATCAATTTACACCAGCATACAAGAATAGGTTATGGGATGGAAAGATACGTCTTCTTGATTTAAGAACATACTGCATGTACTATGGTTTGATACCGTACATTCAAAAGTTTTGTGATGATAGAAACTACAAAGTATTTTATTATCCAGAAGTCAACTTAACAAACAACTTTTCAGTTAAAGAAGCTGAACAGTTTATTGAGACTTTGAATTTACCTATTGTACCAAGAGATTATCAACTATCTTCTTTTGTTCATGCGATAAGAAACAAACGCTCACTACTACTTTCACCAACAGCATCTGGCAAATCTCTCATTCTTTATTTGATTCTCCGCAAGATACAAGATGAAGACCTTAAGAAAGGTTTGTTGATTGTACCAACAACATCTTTGGTAGAACAGATGTACTCTGATTTCAAATCATACGGATATGATTCTGAAACAAACTGCCACAAACAATACGCAGGTAAAGATAAGAACACAGATAAGTTTTTAACTATTACTACCTGGCAATCTATCTACAATCGTGAACCAGAATACTTTGAACAATTTGATTTTGTTCTTGGTGATGAAGCGCATCAATTTAAAGCTAAGTCGTTGGCTACAATTATGAGTGGTCTTACAGAAACAAAGTACCGCATAGGTTGTACTGGTACTCTTGATGGCACACAAACACACAAACTTGTTCTTGAGGGTTTGTTTGGTGCTGTATTAAAAGTAATAACTACCAAAGAATTGATTGATAACAAACAACTAGCAGACTTCAAAATAAAATGTCTGATACTCAAACATCCAGAAGATGCGTGTAAACAAGCTAGGTCTTGGGACTATCAATCCGAGATAGAATACATAGTTATGAATGCACAAAGAAATGCATTTATTAAAAATCTAGTTTTGTCATTAAAAGGAAACTCTCTAGTTCTCTTTCAATTGGTTGAGAAACACGGTAAAGAATTGTTTAAGTTGATAGATGCTGAAAAAGAAAATCGTAAAGTATTTTTTGTTTACGGAGATACAGATGTTGAAGTCAGAGAATCAATTCGTGCTATTACAGAAGGAGAAAGCGATGCTATTATTGTGGCATCTTATGGCACTTTTAGTACTGGGATTAACATTCGCAACCTACACAATGTCATCTTTGCTTCTCCATCTAAATCTCGCATTCGCAATTTGCAGTCCATTGGTCGTGGATTACGAAAGGGCGACAACAAAGAATCAGCAGTCTTATTTGACATTTCAGACGATTTTAGAATAGGCAAGTTTACCAACTTTACCTTGAAACATTTTGTTGAACGTGTTAAAATATATGAAGAAGAAAAGTTCTCCTACAAGTTTTACAACATAGAGTTAAAAAATGCATAACGAAATAAAAATTCTAAGATTACAAGATGGCGAAGATATCATTGCATCTTATCATATAGATGAAACTAGTAAGATGGTTGTGATGAACAATCCAATGACTTTGTTTTTTAAACGAATCAGTAGTGGTAAATCCATGGTTATGATGGCACCATGGTTGCCTTTAGAGTTGATTGGTGAGAATACAGCTAAGGTATATGAGACTAGCGTTCTTACGATGATTGAACCTAAGAAGTCGCTCGTTGATTACTACTTGAGTGCTGTTGAAGAATCTAATGAGTTGATTCAGATGAGTGCAGACGCTATTGATGAAGCGTTGCTTAATGAGTGTGACGATGATTATGATGAAGACGATGCTGAGTTTGAGCAAGTTCAAGAGTCAATTAAAGAAACCAAGAAGAACTTATTACATTAATTGCAGACCCCACAGGGTGTATTATACGCACGACACTGGCGTCTGTCAAGTGTTATTTTAGGAAATAATGATGAAACAAAAACACTATGTTAACAATGCCGATTTTTTGAAGGCATTGATAGACTATAAAACGGCATGTGATGAAGCCAAGGCTGAGGGCAAGGATGATCCTATAGTACCAAACTATATTGGTGAATGCTTCCTAAAAATTGCTAATCATCTATCTCGCAAACCAAACTTCATATCGTATTCTTTCCGGGAAGAAATGGTATGTGATGGTATTGAGAATTGCATTATGTATTTTCGGAACTTTGATCCAATCAAGTCTTCCAACCCATTCGCATATTTTACTCAAATCATATACTTTGCTTTTCTAAGGCGTATTCAAAAAGAGAAGAAACAACTGTATGTTAAGTATAAAGCTACCGAACAGTTTGGTCTTCTTGATGAGGGTGAAATGTATGAAGATTCGGAAGGTAACATGAAACAGTTTGTCTTGTATGACAATCTTTCCGAATTCATTCAAACATTTGAAGCAAAGAAAAACGAAAAGAAGAAAACAAAACTAAAAGTCCTTGATAAGTTCCTAGAAGAAGATATCATAGACGAACAATTACCTGACAAACTTTAATTTATGGAGTATAATGATGCTAGTGTTGCCTGATAATATGATTGGTAAGCCTGTTGGTTTTACTTGTTCCACTTTTGACTTGCTTCATGCTGGTCACATTTTGATGCTGGCCGAAGCAAAATCAATATGTGATTACCTAATTGTTGCATTACAGATGGATCCATCAATTGATAGACCAGAATCTAAAAACAAACCAGTTCAGTCTATTGTTGAACGATATGTCCAGCTTTCGGCTGTTAAATTTGTAGATGAAATTATTGTGTACCAAACAGAGAAAGACCTTGAAGACATGTTGATGTTCTTACCAATCACAATACGAATTATTGGTGAAGAATACAAAGACAAAGATTTCACTGGTAAACAAATTTGTGAAGACAGAGGAATTAAAATTTTCTACAACCAACGCAAACATAGTTTTTCAACAACCGAATTACGTAAGAGAGTGGCTAATAAAAGTACACTATGAAGATTGCTTTAATTAATGATACACATGCTGGCGCACGTGGTGATAGTTTATTGTTCAATGAGTTCTTTTTTAAATTCTGGGAAGGTACATTCTTTCCATACCTAAAAGAGAATAACATAACTCAGATTGTGCATCTTGGTGATGTAGTTGATAGACGCAAATTTATCAACTATGTCATTTTGAATTCATGGCGCAAACGATTCTTTGATGTGCTTGAAAGAGAAAACATCAAGATGGATGTTATCGTTGGTAACCATGATGTGACATACAAGAACACAAACGAAATTAATGCCATGCATGAATTGTTTGATAGGTATGATAACATCAATGTGTTTATTGATCCTGTTGAAAGAACTTATGATGGTCTTCCAATCACATTAATGCCATGGATCAACTCATCCAACTACGAAAATTCACTTCAGTTTTTGCAAGACACCAAGTCGGAAATTGTGTTCGGGCACTTTGAAATTTCTGGTTTTGAGATGGACAGAGGTAATGTTTGTCACGCTGGACTAGATAAGAAAATCTTTGATAGATTTGATATGGTTCTATCTGGACACTTTCACCACAAGTCTTCGGATGGTACAATTCATTATCTCGGTAATCAATATGAAATTACCTGGACAGACTTCAATGATCCAAGAGGCTTTCATGTCTTTGATACCGAGACAAGAGACTTGACATTCATTTCAAATCCATGTAGAATGTTCTACAAGATTAGCTATGATGATGAATCACAATCGTTTGAATATTGGAAAGCATATGACTTCTCGGTACACAAAGACACTTATGTTAAAGTGGTTGTGGTAAACAAAACAAATGCTTATCTTTTTGATTATGTGCTTGAGCAATTGAACAAAGCTGGTGTAGCCGATGTTGCTGTGGTAGAAGATTTTTCTGATACTACAATAGATGATGACCAGGAATTAATTGACCAAGCGGAAGATACCATGACTATTCTTTCCAAGTATATTGATGGGTTGACACTTGATGTAGATTCTGATAAACTAAAGAATCTAATGCGTGAATTATATGTTGAATCTTTGAATGTTGAAGTGACTGAATGATTTTTTTCAAATCAATAAAATTTAAAAACTTTCTCTCTACTGGTAATTACTTCACAGAAATTAATCTGTGTAATAGTTCAAACACGCTGGTAGTAGGAACAAACGGTGCAGGCAAGTCTACCTTGCTTGATGCGCTGTGCTTTGTGCTGTTTGGAAAACCATTTCGTTCAATCAATAAACCACAACTGGTAAACTCAATCAATCAAAAAGATTGTGTCGTTGAGTGTGAGTTTGATATTGGAAACAAGAAATTCAAAATCATTCGTGGTATCAAACCAAACATCTTTGAGATTTATGTTGATGGCGAAATGTTGAATCAAGATGCCGCTGTAAGAGACTATCAAGAACATCTAGAGAAATTCATTCTCAAATTAAATTACAAATCTTTCACACAAATTGTCATTCTCGGTTCAGCTTCTTTTGTGCCATTCATGCAACTCTCTGCGGCTGATCGCAGAGCAATCATTGAAGACTTGTTAGACATTCAAATCTTTTCCACAATGAATGGTCTATTAAGAGACAAACATTCAATCAATAAAGAAAACATTCAGTCTAACAAACATGAATTAGACTTGTGTTCCAATCAACACAAATTGGTAGAAGAACATACAGAAAAAATTAAGAAGAATACCGATGAATTGATTGTGAGCAAAGAATTGGAAGTAGCCAATGTTTGGCTTGAGATTGATTTGGTGCAAACAGAAATCAATTCCATGAACACGGCTATTTCTGACCTTCAGAAAGAAATAGAAGACAAGTCTATTGTAAACGATAAATTGAAAAAGCTAAATCAATTTGAAACACAGATTGAAACCAACTTGTCAAAGTATCGTAAAGACGTAAACTTTTTCCTAAATAATGATGATTGCCCAACTTGTCGCCAAAGCATCCAGTTGGAATTTAAAGAAAAACAAATAACAGATTTGAATGATAAAGTTGAGAAGTGTACTCACGGTTTGACAAAACTTGAAGCTGACATTCTAACTCAACAAAATCGTTTGAACGATATCACAAAAATTTCTAATGCGATTCAGGTTAAACAAGTTGCTGTTGCATCTAACAATTCAACCATCATTGAATTAAATAAGTACATAGGTAAATTGCAAAAAGAGATAGGAGTATTGTCATCATCCAAGGAAAACTTGTCTTCGGAGACCAATAAACTTCTCGCATTGCAAACACAATTAGCAGAGTTAGAATCCAAAAAGAAATCGTTAATAGAAGAAAAGACATATCTTGAAGCTGCCTCTCTGTTGTTAAAAGATACTGGAATCAAAACAAAAATCATTAAGCAATATTTGCCTATCATAAACAAGATGGTAAATAAGTATCTAGCATCGCTGGATTTCTTTGTGAATTTTAATCTTGATGAATCTTTCAAAGAAACAATCAAGTCACGCCATCGTGATGAATTCAGCTATGCATCTTTTAGTGAGGGTGAGAAACAGAGAATTGATATGGCACTTATGTTGACATGGAGAGCGGTAGCAAAACTTAAGAATTCTACGAATACCAATTTGTTGATTCTAGATGAAGTGTTTGATAGTAGCCTAGATAATAATGGAACTGAGTACTTGATGACAATTCTACAGATGCTTGAAGATGTAAATCTGTTTGTGATATCACACAAGGGTGACATACTGCAAGATAAGTTCCGAAACTTAATTCGGTTTGAGAAGGTAAATAATTTTTCAAGGATAGTAAAATGAATGATGATGATATTTTAGTTATTAATACGGAGACTAAATCTCCAACCAAAGTCGTAGAAGAAAAAATTCTACCATTACCTATTCTGACAGAAGGTAATCCGTTACTAAGAACACCAGTTGAAGAATTTGATATGTCTCAAATTATGCAACCAGAGATTCAAAAATTTATCAAACAATTGAAGTTGACAATGCATACCTATAATGGTGTTGGATTGTCAGCTAATCAATGTGGATTTAAATTCAGAATGTTTGTGATTGGCACAGATCAATTTCAAATGGTTTGCGTCAATCCAAAAATCATTGATGTTGATGGTGATCCAAAACTAATGCGTGAAGGTTGCTTGTCGTATCCAGCATTGTTTGTTGGTGTACCTAGATATGAAGGTGTTCTTGTAAATTACTATGATGAATATTCACAACCAAAAGAGTTGTGGTTGCGTGGTATAACAGCACAATGCTTTCAGCATGAACTAGAACATCTTGACGGTAAAGTATTCCTTGAGAAAGTTAAGCCTCTTGCTATGCAGATGGCAAGAAAACGTCAAACAAAATTAATTAAGAAAATTGTAAGGCATTCAAAATGAGCGATATAAAAGTTGATGAAACTACCGAGTATGAAAGTTGTCTTGATTTTGAGAGTGATGATATCAACGATGTTTCCAAATTCATGGATGGTGAACAAACGCAAGAAGAAAAACTTCCTGTAGTTGAAGTTGATGATTCATTGCTTACCAGAGACCAATTCTTTAAGAAGTATTGGAAAGGTATGCCAACTTTTGACCAGAATGATAATCCTCCATGGAAACAACTGTATGTAAACTTCCGAAATGAAGAAGATTACAATGCGTTTGCTAAATTGATTGACCAAGGATTAACTAAAAATAGCAAAAGCATTTGGTATCCAAAACTTGACATTGAAGAAAACTCCTTGAATCGTTGGATTGTAGAATGATTAACCCTAAGTATCCAGTTTATATTATTTCTAAAGGTCGGCATGAATCCATGTTGACTTCTCGCTCACTCGCCCGTATGAAAGTTCCTCATTACATTGCGATTGAGCCACAAGACTTGGAGAATTATGAGAAAGCATTGGATGAATTTAAGATTCGCCCATATGTTACATTGCTAGTTGCACCATTCAGTAATCATGGCGATGGTCCTGGTCGTGCTAGAAATTGGTGTTGGGATCATGCGATTCAAATTGGTACCGAAAAGCATTGGGTACTAGATGATAATATCTCCGACTTCTATAGATTGAATCAGAACAAACGTTATCGTGTTGAATCTGGCGCTATCTTCCGAGCAGCCGAAGATTTCATTGACCGCTTTGAGAATGTGCCAATCTCTGGCTTTCAGTATCGTTTCTTCATTGCACCAAATTCAAAGTATCCACCATTCGTAACTAACACACGAATCTATTCCTGTTTGCTAATCTCTAATGATTGTAAACATCGTTGGCGTGGTCGGTACAATGAAGATACTGATATCTGTCTCCGCGTGTTGAAAGATGGTGATTGTACCATTCAGTTCAATGCATTCTTGCAAGGCAAGGCGGCTACACAGACAGTTAAGGGTGGTAACACCGAAGAATTCTATCATAAAGAATTTGCAGATGCTGATGAAAACTTTAAGAAGACTGGTTATAACAGTAGCGGTACAATCAACAAATCACAGATGCTTGCGGATATGCATCCAGATGTTGCAAGAGTTGTTTGGCGTTATGGTCGTTGGCATCATTATGTTGACTACAATCCATTCAAGGTAAACAAGTTGCGAATGAAAGCTGATGCAATAGTTCCAGAAGGCAACAACGAATATGGAATGAAGTTGATTCGTAATTGGAAACCAGATTGATGAGTATTGTTGATGAAATAGGCAAAGAGAGTCTAAAGCGGTATCTTGAAAACTGCGCTAAGGTTGCAGACATAGATATTGAGGCGGCATTCAAAGTCACATTGAATTGTATGAAAGCGCATGATGGCGCAATCATACCCGATGATGATATGCGTCAGATGAAAGACCTTGAGAATAGATGGTATGCATCATTGGAAACAGGAACGCCAGACTATTCTGTTTACTCTGATGCTTATTATTTCTGCGAAGTATGGATGTGTTGGTCAAAATACTCTAGAAGGTATCTCAAAGAAATCAATGCACCAAAGTCTATGTTTGGTAAAAGTATAGTTGAATACATTGGTAATGTTGACAATGTGGTTGACTTGGGATGCGGTTTCGGTTATACTACAGTTGGTATGAAAGAATTGTTTCCGAACTCAAATGTCTATGGTACAAATCTAAAAGATAGTTACCAGTATAAGATGGCAACAGAGTTGGGCGACAAACACAATTTCAAAATCATTGAAAATCTTACACAAGTTGAAAAGCCAGGAACAAGTTTGTTTTTTGCTTCCGAATACTTTGAACACTTTGACAGACCGATTGAGCATTTGATTGATGTGATTGAACAAGGGTCACCAACATATATGTTGATTGCTAACACATTCAACGGAAGAGCCATTGGTCACTTCAATCAATACAAAGATGGTACCGAAGTCTATGATGGAAAACAAATGGGAAGATTGTTCGGAAAGACACTCAGAAAATATGGATACGAAAGTGTTACCACAGATTGTTGGAATAATAGACCCGCATTTTGGCAGAAGAAAGATAGTTGTTTTTTGACAACACAATACTTTAGTAGTACTTGACATTCGTTCTGGTCCTGATATACTTGTATCTGTAGTTAGAAGGAACACCATGCAGTTTACCCAAGAATCCAAATCCCAATTAGCCAAGTTGATGGCTACCGAAAACCTCACCGTTGAGCACCGCAAAGTATCCACGGCTTCTTTTAATCTTAAAGACCGTGTTCTTACCCTTCCAGTCTGGAAAGATATGTCTGGCGAAATGTATGATTTGCTGACAGGTCACGAAGTTGGTCACGCATTAGAAACGCCAGAAGAAGGTTGGCACAATGCAGTTATGGGCACTGGCAAATTTGATAAGAATTTCAAAAACTTCCTGAATGTGGTTGAAGATGCCCGCATTGAGAAAAAAGTCAAACGCCGTTTCCCTGGCTTACGTCAATCGTTTGTCAAAGCATACGGTCAACTATTAGAAAAAGATTTTTTCGGTATCAAGTACCGAAATGTCAATGCTTTGCCTTTCATTGACCGCTTGAACCTTTACACTAAAGGCGGTGTTGCATTGGGCATTCAATTCAACAATGAAGAAACCAAAATGTTAGCCGATGTTGAATCGTGCGAAACGTGGGAAGATGTTGTCCGTATTACCGAAGCAATTTTTGACTATTCAAAAACCGAACAAAAAGAATTGCAACAAGAAAAAATTCGCCAACTGAATTCATTCTATGATGATGAAGATGGTGATTATGAAACGGACATGGACGGCAATGATGATTCTTCTAATGATGAAGAAGAAAATCAGGAAGATGGCCAACCTCAAGATGGCAAAACTGAAAAAGAATCATCCGATGGTGAAGATACAAAAAAATCTGAATCTGGTAAATCTGATTCCGATTCCGAAGAAACCTCGGAAGAACAGCCAGAAGAAAGCAATACAATTGAACGTGATAAAGAATCACACAATAGTACCAGTGAAGATGAAGACTTTGAACCAGTTTGTGAAACCGATGAAAAGTACCGTGAAAACGAAAGTCAATTGTTGGACAAATCATGCAAAGAATATTTGTATGTGAATTTGCCAACTCCAATTTATTCTGAAATTCTTACTCCATACAAACGGGTACATGAATTGATGGAAATGTATTGGGCTGACCGGTTTGATTCATATAAAGATACTCAGAATGTTTTGCTCCGTGAATTCAAAAATCGGAATGACCGTTACATTTCTCTGCTTGCAAAAGAATTTGAAATGCGTAAAGCCGCGTCAAAATATTCCAAACAGAAAATTTCTGAGACTGGTGATATTGATGTTAACCGCATCTACAAATACCAAGTTGATGACAATATTTTCCGCAAAGCAACCTTTGTACCAAAAGGCAAATCGCATGGTTTAGTTTTGTTGCTTGACCGTTCGGGTTCAATGCAAAACAATATGGAATCATCATGGGAACAAATTTTGGTTCTCGCAATGTTCTGCCGCAAAGTGAATATTCCTTTTGTTGTTTATGGTTTTGGCAATGATACCGGTGCTTTTCAACTTGACCACGGTCGTGAAAATAATCGTTCATTCACCAAAAACCTCCACGAATTAAGTGGCTCAGATGTTTTCTTGCGTGAGTATTTGAATTCAAAAATGAGTGCAAGTGAATTTACCCGGTGCTCTAAAAATATCATGGCTTTGGCTGGTAGTTATAGTTATCGTGGCAATCGTAAATTTTCAACACCTAAGACTGAGAATTTGTCAAATACTCCTATGACCGAAGCGATGATTGCCTTGAAGCCGCTTGTTGAGCAATTCCGCAAAGTGAACAATCTTGATATTGTGAACACGGTTATCATGCACGATGGTGATGCAGACAGAATTACCGCCATAATTGGTGAGCGTTTAGATTACAAAGGTCAATCTTACTCTAGCACGGTAGGTATCGGTCACGGCCAGTACAATCTTGTTTTGCGTGATACGAAAAATAAATTTGAAGAATTGATGGTTGATGATGATGAATGTCCTGTGCGTAAATCAGTTTTCAATTGGTATCGCAAAACTACAGGTTCTAAGATTATCGGTTTCTTCATTGCTGGAAATGGTGCTGGTCTCCGTGCCGGCATTGAGCGCCGTTACATCAACGAAAAAGGTGAATCGTTGCGCCAAGTTTATGAGGGTCACTCTAATGATTCTTTCTACCAAAGAAAAGAAGCGACTAAACAACTTGCACAAATCATCAAAGCCGAAAGATTCCTAGAATCTAAAAATTCTGGGTACAATAAATTCTTTATTATTCCTGGTGGCGATGACCTTGACATTGAAAACGAAAGTTTACATGTTGATGGTGCAGTTACTGCTGGTAAACTAAAGAATGCATTTATGAAAATGAATAAGAAGAAACAAGTAAGCCGTGTTTTGGTAAATCGTTTCATTGGCGAGATTGCTCTGTGACATTTTTACAACACCACCTATTGACAAGGTGGTGTTTCCCTGTTATAATTGTTTTATTGATTGATTGAAATGGAGTTTATATTATGCGTAAAGTGAATGTTTCCGCCCGTGAGAAGTTTATTTCCTTAGCCCTTGCTACTGGTAAAAAAACTTTGAACGTTGAAGATATCTGGGCAATTTGTAATGAGGCCGATTTAAAATATCCACAATGGTTCACAAAAGATCCAGAAAATCGTGCTGGTCGCGGACTATATAAACTACCAACTAATGTTTCCACCGTTAATTTGGCTGCCCAAGTATTGCCCATGAAGAAAACTGAAACCGCACCTATTGTGTCTGTCGCACAAAACCGAATCGCTAATGTATCTACCGACCTTGAGACTGGTAATCTAATTCCCGAAGTGTACAAAAATTATGTGCCCTTTGGTAACTATGAAGATTTGCTGGCTATCGTAAACAGCAAACAATTCTTTCCCATCTTTATCACTGGTCAATCTGGCAATGGCAAAACAATGTCCGTTGAACAAGCCTGTGCCAAAGCAAAACGCAAATTCGTTTGTATCTCAATGACACCAGAAACCGATGAAGGCGATTTGCTCGGTAACTTTGTTTTAATTAACGGTCAGATGGAATGGCGTGACGGTCCCGTTACTACAGCCGCACGACAAGGTGCCGTTTTGTGTATTGATGAAATTGACTACGGCGCACAAAACTTGTCCTGCTTGCAACGGGTACTAGAAGGTAAGCCTTTTATGTTGAAGAAAAAAGGTGAAGTTGTTTACCCAGCCGAAGGCTTTACGATTGTTGCCACTGCAAATACAAAAGGTAAAGGCTCAGAAGATGGTCGTTACATGTTCACCAACGTATTGAACGAAGCCTTCTTGGAACGTTTCTTGAATACATACGAACAGGAATATCCTCCTGTTGCAGTTGAGCGTAAAATCATCAAAAAAGAATTGATCTCCGCTGGTCGTACCGATGATGAATTTGCCGAAAAACTTGTTACTTGGGCTGATGTAATTCGCAAAACATTCTCCGAAGGTGGTGTTGATGAAATTATCTCCACTCGCCGTCTGGTACACATTTGCAAAACATATGGTGTGCATGGTGACCGAATGAAAGCGGTATCTTTGTGTCTGAATCGTTTTGATACCGATACCAAAATGTCTTTTCTTGACTTGTATACCAAACTTGATGCACCAGCCAAAGAAGAAGATCCTGTTAAAGTGAATGTACCTTCACATGTTGAAGAAGTACCATTTTAATTGATACATTTACCACTAAGAGTATTGACTTACTCTTAGTGATTTGTTATAATTATGAATCTTGAGAATGACCACCTCTCAAGTGTATTATTAAAGTGTGGTTTTATTATGGAGTTTTACTATGTCTAAGATGACTACTAAAGAAAAAATGCTTGCCGCTTTGAGCAAGACTGATGGCTACAACACCTTCACAACTGCTCAGGCTCGGGCACGTTTTGGTATTGTCAACGTTGCCGCACGTATCAACGAATTGCGTGAAGATGGCCATGCAATTTACACCAACAGCAAAACTCTTGCTAATGGTCGTAAAATCTCCTTCTACCGCCTTGGTCAGCCAACCAAGCGCATGGTTGCAGAAGGTATCAAAGCCCTACGTGCAAAGGGTGTTAGCACTTTTGCCTAATCCCTAGGCGATTGCTAAGAAGGATGTGATATATACTTGTATCGCATCCTCTTTTTTTATGGATAAATTATGGAAATAAAAGTTAAAATTGAAGACTTGAAGAAGCATAAATTGTTTGTTGCGACACCAATGTATGGTGGCATGGCACACGGCATGTATGTTAAGGCTTGCCTTGACTTGCAAGCAGTCATGTCTAAATATGGCGTTGAAACACGATTTTCGTTTTTGTTCAATGAATCATTAATCACACGGGCTAGAAATTATTTGGTAGATGAATTTCTCCGCTCTGAATGTACCCATCTACTGTTTATTGATTCTGATGTTCACTATAATCCACAAGATGTAGTCGCACTTCTAGCACTTGATAAAGATGTTATTGGTGGTCCTTATCCCAAGAAGGCTATCAACTGGAACAATATCGCACTGGCCGCACGTAAACATCCAGACTTAGCACCACAAGAATTAGAAAATCTTGTTGGTGATTATGTGTTTAACGTTGTTAAAGGCACTCAACAATTCTCCGTGACTGAACCTCTAGAAGTTTTGGAGATTGGTACTGGCTACATGATGGTCAAGCGAGAAGTGTTTCCAATCTTGGAAGAAAAATATCCTCAATTGCGTTACAAACCTGACCACGTTGGGCAAGCACACTTTGATGGCTCAAGATATATCCATGCATATTTTGATACCGTGATTGATACACTTGATAGCGCAACAGGCGGTGGTTCTGAAAGATACCTAAGTGAAGATTATATGTTTTGTCAACTATGGCGCAAAGCTGGTGGTTCTATCTTCTTGTGCCCATGGATGAAGACACAACATATCGGTACATATCCTTTCACGGGTAACCTATCTAAGATTGCTGAATTGACAGGAAAACTATAATGGAAAACCCTTGGCAAAATCAACTAAAAACTATTGATGAAATCATAGCATCTGCTACTACTTCTACTACAGGTGGTCGCAAATTTGATGAAAACAAACTAGAATACGGTTTGATTCCGCCACTTGCTCAACAAGAAATGGTACGGGTTCTTACTTTCGGTGCTCAAAAATATGAAAGAGACAACTGGAAAAGAGTTCCCGATTCCAAACGCAGATACTTTGATGCACTGGAACGCCATCTATGGGCATGGAAAATGGGTGAGAAACTAGACCCAGAATCAGGTATACATCATCTAGCACATGCTATGTGTTGCCTATCTTTTTTGTATGAGCATGATGTTAAGTATTCGCTTGACAATGCTGAATGAATATTGTATAATTAAATTTTTTTGGAGAGTATATTATGAAATTGTCTAAAGACACCTTGACCGTATTGAAAAACTTCGCATCTATCAATGATGGTATCATGTTCCGTAAAGGTAGCGTATTGCGTACCTGTGATGCATCTAAACAAGTTTTGGCTGAAACTACAATCCCAGAAGCTATCAATGAAGATTTTGGTATCTATGATTTGAATAAGTTTCTTGCAGTTTTGAGTTTACATCAAGATAATTCACAGCTTGAAATTAATACTGTAACCAAGTCTGCTGTTATTAATGATACTTCAGGTCGTAGTAAAATTAACTATCGTATCTGTGATGCAACTATGATTAAAAATGCATCCGATAAATCTGTTAAGATGCCTGAGCCAGAAGTAAAATTTACTCTTAAACAAGAGGATCTAGAATTCATTTTGCGTTCCGCATCCGTTCTTGGTACACCACACATCGCAGTAATTTCGGATGGTAGCAAAATCTTTGTCTCTGCACTAGATGACAAAAACACATCCACCCACAGTAATCAACTTGATGTTGCTCCTGGCAATGAAAAGAAATACAAGATGCTTTTCAAGACTGAGAACATGAAAATGATTCCTGGTTCTTATGAAGTCTCCATCTCTTTCAAAGGTATCGCACACTTCAAGAATCTCACAAAGCCCTTGCAATATTGGGTTGCTACAGAACTCGGTTCAACCAACGAAGGTTGATTTTTCTTTTTGAATTTTTTATTATGGAGTTTTTATGCAACATTTATTGTGGACCGAAGCACATCGTCCCAAAACTATTGAGGAGTGTATTCTACCAGAACGTCTGAAAAAGCCGTTTCAAGAATATGTAAACTCAGAAAAGATTCCACACCTGTTACTATCTGGTGGTGCAGGTGTTGGAAAAACTACAGTTGCGAAAGCAATGTGTAATCAGATTGGGGCCGACTACATTATGATTAACGGTTCAGATGAATCGGGCATTGATGTTTTTCGTACCAAGATTAAAGACTTTGCATCGTCAATGTCATTCACTGGCGGTCGTAAAGTTATCATCATTGATGAAGCTGACTATCTGAATCCAAATTCAACCCAGCCAGCTTTGCGTAATGCAATGGAAGAATTTGCATCTAACTGTTCTTTCATCTTTACATGTAATTTCAAGAATCGTATCATTGACCCACTACATAGTCGGTGTGCAGTTGTTGACTTTACATTAAAGAATGATGAAAAGACAAAGATGGCTGGGCAGTTTTTCAAGCGCATCCAGTCAATTTTGCAAAGCGAAAATGTTGAGTATGAAGACAAGGTAATTGCTGAATTAGTCAAGAAACACTTTCCAGACTTTCGGCGTATCTTGAATGAGTTGCAACGCTACTCACAGTTTGGTAAGATTGACGTTGGTATCCTTGCACAGATTGGTGATGTATCAATTGCAGAAATCACCAAGCACTTGAAGAACAAAGACTTCGGCGCAATTCGTAAATGGGTTGCTACTGCTGACTTTGATGCCGCAACATTGTATCGCAAACTGTATGATAGTCTCTATGACGTATTGCAACCACAAAGCATACCTCAAGCGGTTATTATTCTAGCCGACTATCAATACAAGCAAGCATTCGTTGCTGATGCTGAGATTAACACCGTTGCCTGTTTGACTGAACTTATGGTAAGTGTGGAGTTTGTATGAGTGATTTTGAAGTACACCCAATTGGAACATCTACTGAGATTAAATACTCAAGAGAATTAGTTAAAGCAATTGAGCAGATTACGTACCAATATGGAGAAGGTATCGTGCCTAAGTCTGTTTTCAATGCATATTTGAAACTAAAACACCACCATGATGTTAAACTTGAATCGGAAAATCTATGATACTAGATTTATTTAAGCCTACATTTGATTGGATTAAAGATGACTTTAAATCTAATAGAGTTCGGTTTTTTGTTGAGTTGCTTGCTTGGGCTATCAGTATTGGTTGCTCAATCACTATGGCAGTCACAGTACCAAACCCACCACTTTTGGCTCTCTATCCTATTTGGATTACTGGCTGTGCCTTGTATGCTTGGTCTGCTTGGACTAGGAAATCTTTTGGTATGCTGGCTAACTATCTATTGTTGACTACGATTGATACGATTGGTCTATTAAGAATGTTAATGTAAATTTTTAAAAAGGAAAAAATATTATGATTTTAAGCGAATTTTCTAACACAGAAACTAACAAATTGTTTAACTCAATGACTAAGGAAACTATCAATATTAATGAATACTTTGATATTCAACCAGTTCCTTTTCAACGATTTACTGAAGGTCGTGCAAAGACACCAAAAGTTAAAAAGTCTTTAAGTAAGTTACGTCCCGAGCATTTGAATGTTGATATTGCAGAACTAACAGAATCATGTGAATATTATGGTAAAATATATTCAGCTGGATCAGTTTTCATTCTTAACGGAAACACTAGAAAACATTTCTGGAAAAATAAACTGTCTGACATTGTTCCTCCATTTGTTTTTGTAACTCGTTATAAATTTGATTCTATGGAAGAAATGAGAAAGTCATATGACACTTTTGATTCTATGGATGCAGTTGAACGAAATCAAGAAAAACTTTATGGCATTCTATGTCGTGTACATAATTTTACACCAACATGTTCTAAATTGGAAAAAGGTGAAATTGTATCCGCTTTGAATCTTGCTTCATACTATTACGATAGAAATTTGTTCAATCAACCTAATATCAAGTCGGATCATTTGGCTCCTCAAGTAAGCATTTATATTGAAGAAATTAAAGCATTTGATGCGATTTGTAAAAATCCTAAGGCTTGGGATCAAGCATTGGTTTGTTCAGCATTAATTGCTTTGAAAATTTATGGCACCAATAATAAAAAACTTTTATCTTGTTTGGATCAAATTGACCGTAGAGCAATGAACACCATGGAAAATGAAAGAGATGGAGCAACTCATATTGTAAATGAGTGGACTAAAAACGAAAAGTTTCCACAAAAAGGAACAAACTGGGAAAAAACTGGCGGTCTTAAAGAAACTCTTGCATTTAGTTTGTATTGGATAAAAAAATACATGGAAGATGAAAAACTTACACAGATTGGATTCAATTGGAAATCAACCGTGGAAACATTATTTACCGAGTATCATAAGAAAAATGCAGTTCCAATAAAACTAAGTAAACTTTTTGATATTAGTAAATTTGAAGTAGAAAATGAATCCGTTTGAGTATGTCAACCAAATCCTGCAGGGTAAAAAGCAGTTGATTGTAGATGATGTTACAGAGAAATCCTATGAACCATTTCTAGTGAATCGTGCGCTTTCCTATCACAAGGATTGTATCATGTACGCCAATGAAATGAATCGTAGGGCTATCCTAGACAAGAAACTGCAAAATGACTATTTACTAAATATAGTTAGGTCCAAGAAAAGACCTTTCAATAAGTGGGTTAAGGCTGAAAAAAGTGAAGATATAGCATGTGTAAAGACATACTTCGGTCTATCCGATTCTAAAGCCCGTGAAGCCTTGCGCTTACTTAGCGATGAACAAATCCAAGAATTAAAAGAAAAAACCGATATCGGTGGATTAAGGAAATGAAATGGTCGACTTATCAACCTTTGTTGAGGTGACGCTAAACGAACACGATGACTTTTTAAAAGTGAGGGAAACGTTAACCAGAATTGGCGTATCATCACGTAAAGAACGGGTTTTATACCAGTCTTGCCACATCCTTCACAAGAGAGGGCAATACTATATTGTCCATTTTAAAGAATTATTTGCCCTAGACGGTAAACCATCTAGCATCATAGATAACGATATTGAAAGGCGAAATGCAATTGCTAAACTCCTGGAAGATTGGGGTCTAGTTAAGATTGTTAATCCTGAAATTATGTTAGACAAGATTGCGGCTATTCATCAAATTAAGATTATATCTTATAAGGAAAAGGATGAGTGGGAACTAGTCAGCAAGTATAACATCGGAAAGAAATCTCAGGAATGATTGAGGCTCTTGCAAAGTTGTATAAATAATTGTTCCCACCTTAGGGCTGTTTGATGCTACGGTATAAGGCGTCCGTGTAATTACACCTCCGACACGATAGTTCGGACCAGTATAAGGTAAGCTGGAAGTTATGCCTTCGGGGTAACATTTTTTTAACTTGCTTTTAAAGGAGAACTTTATGACAACATTAAGATTCACACATCTTTACCCTTCCGTTGTTGGCTTTGATCGACTACTTGACACATTTGATACCATGCTAACGGAAAAACCTACCACTTTCCCTCCACACAACATTGTTAAAGTTGATGATAATAATTATCTTGTTGAACTTGCTGTTGCTGGATTCGCAGAAAGTGAAATCACTATTGAGGTGTTGAAAAATACTTTGACTATCAAAGGTGAAAAAAGCCTTGATGACACCAGAAACTATTTACATCGTGGTATTGGCACACGTTCGTTTAAGAAAACTGTAACGTTGGCTGATACTGTGCAAGTTGATGGTGCAAGTTTGGATAATGGTGTTCTTACAGTAAAACTTATCAATATTGTACCAGTTGAAAAACAACCGGTTAAAATTGCTATCAATACAGTAAGTAAACCACAATTACTCCAAGAAAAAGTTTAATTATTACCTGAAAAATCTGCCTTCTTGTGTTATAATAAGCACTTGAAGGCAGAAAGTAAACTATGAAAATTGCTCTAGCATCCGACGTACACCTTGAATTTGGTGAAATATCTTTTGAGAATACCGAGAACGCTGATGTTCTTATTCTCTCTGGAGATATTTGTGTGGCCGCAGACTTGATGGTAAAAGATGATATTGGATTCTTTGATAAAAATGTTCGCTCTGAAAAATATCATAAATTCTTTCAAGAATGTGGTGAAAGATTTCCGCATGTCATTTATGTTATGGGAAACCATGAACACTATAACGGTGATTATCGGAACACTATTACAACTTTGCGTGATAGGCTTTCTTATATACGCAACCTCCGTATCTTAGATAAAGATGTTTTTGTTGTTGATGATGTAACATTCATCGGTGGTACTTTGTGGACAGATATGAACAAAGAAGATCCAATTACTCTGATGCAAATGTCAGGTATGATGAATGACTTCCGTTGTGTTCAAAATAGTAATCGGGTGACAATCTTTAAAGATGAAGATGGTAAATTCCATGAACGCAAAAGTCGTTTCACACCAGAAGATGCTGTGGAAGACCACAAGCAAATGATGGATTATATTCGCATTATGATTGAGGGCAAGTTTGACCAAAAGTTTGTTGTCGTTGGGCATCATTCTCCAAGCAAACAGTCAACACATCCTCGGTATAAAGAAGAAGTGGTTATGAATGGTGGTTATAGTTCCGATTTGAATGATTTCATTATGGATCATCCACAAATTAAACTATGGACTCATGGGCATACACATGAAGACTTTGATTACATGATTGGTAGCACAAGAGTTGTTTGTAATCCACGTGGTTACATTAATTATGAAAACCGTGCTGATAGATTTGAACTTAAATTTTTGGAGATTTGATATGAAACCAGGTGCTAATTTTAAAATTAATCGTAGCGTTAAACGCCGTATGGCTACTATCGTTAATCCATTTGAAAGGCATTCGTATAAGAATGCAATGATTCAAGCGCAACTTATTGGCAATAAGCCTGTTGTGCATGAAAAGAAAAACAAAAACGGAGAATGATTCTTGTGAAAGAAAAATTTCGTGATGCATATATGAAGGTGGCTGAGACTTTTGCAGAATTGTCTTCCGCTAAACGCCTTCATGTTGGTGCCATTGTAGTCAAAGAAGATAGAATCATATCTATTGGTTACAATGGTATGCCATCTGGTTGGGATAACAATTGTGAAGATAAAGAATATATGGACCAAACCGCGGGTGGTTGGTTGTCACCTGAAGAAATTAAAGAACAGTGGCCATGGAGTGAACAACAGTTACCAAAAACTGAAGACCTTCCATGGCTTCGGTATAAACTTGTAACTAAACCCGAGGTGCTTCATGCAGAAACAAATGCGATTGCAAAACTTGCTAAGTCTACACAATCTGGTTTGGGCGCTACTATGTTTATTACCCATGCTCCATGTTTGGAGTGTGCCAAACTTATCTACCAAAGTGGTATTAACAGTGTTCTATATCGGAACTCTTATCGGTCTGAAGATGGTATCAAGTTTTTGGAAAAAGCGTCCGTAGAGGTTGAAAAAATATGAGTAAAGTTTACACATCAAAAGTTATTGAAATCTGTGAAAACGGCGATGCAATAATTGAATTGCCTAAAGAACTTATGGAAGATATGGGTTGGAAAACAAATGACCTGTTAGACATTGACTATGTTAATGGCGAACTTATCATTAAAAAGATTGAAGAAACTCGTATGAAAAGATACTGGAGAATTTTCAAATCTTTTTTTCAGAAAACTAAATAAAACAACCGCGGGATAGTAAAACGGTATTACGGAGGACTCATAATCCTCAGTTCTTGGTTCGATTCCAGGTCCCGCAACCAATAGGATATATTATGACTGATATGAATAAAGACGTTAATATTTTTATTGACGCATGTGACCAAGTACCATCTCTGGAGAATATTAGTCTCTACCGAAATCTTATCAATGAAGAATACTGGGAATTTCAAGACGCACTAAAAGCAAAAGATGATGTAGAACAACTAGATGCATGTATGGACATGATTTGGGTTATTTTAGGTTACTGCCGCATGAAAGGCTTTGAAGTACCTGGTGCTTGGGCTGAGGTAGCACGTAGCAATCTATGCAAGATTGATTCTGTGACTGGTAAAGTTATTAAGAATGAATCAGGTAAAGTTATGAAACCTGAAGGATGGACTGATCCAGTGCTTGCACCTTTTGTTAAACTGTGATATAATATCGTTATGGATGAAGATACAAGAGAAATTCTATTAATTCTGCAAGAAGAATGTGCGGAAGTTATTCAAGCAATAAGCAAATGTTTTCGTTTCGGTCCTGACCAATTAAAACCTGGTAAAGACAAAACGAACATTCAAATGTTGCAGGAAGAATTGGGTGACCTTCTGGCTATGATTGATTTGCTTGTGAAGAAAGATGTTGGTGTCAATTGGAAAGAATTGATGTTAGCAAAGCAAAACAAATTTTTAAAACTTAAACAATGGAGTAATATTGAAATTGAGTAATATCAATACATCAAAACTCGCCTATCATATGGCAGTTGAAAACAAACTCCAGGCATACAAGTATGACCTGGTTCTGCGTGAGTTTGACAATATGGTTGAACTTATTGGTCTAGTTAATGACCCAACCCAAGACATGGCCGACTTCCGCGGTCGTGAAATGTTGTTCCCAAAGAAATGGGTTACCTTAAAAACTTTTTTTGCAGAAGAAAAGATTAAATATTGATGAGTAATTTTTACACTAATGTAATTTGTGTTGGCAACAACATTCTTTACAGAGGCGTAGAAAACGGTAGGCGTGTAAAACTCCGCGTGGGTTACACGCCTACTATGTTTTTGCCTTCTAAT
>Ga0209296_1000999_pt1 | contig 23008 bp, 36 predicted proteins | sample S_130206_EF_Meta_FD_187319 | JGI IMG/M metagenome (GOLD analysis project Ga0209296, IMG submission 187319) | Freshwater microbial communities from Lake Simoncouche, Canada to study carbon cycling - S_130206_EF_MetaG (SPAdes) (version 2) | ecosystem: Environmental > Aquatic > Freshwater > Lake ...
CCCGTAGCCCTGAGAGGTATAAAAGTGCAGAGGATTATTACGCTGCGAGAGCTGCCTATGCGAATCAAGCTCCTGTAAGGCAATCGTTAATGAAGTATGCAGAAGGAACAGGTTCTAGTCCTGCTGAGTCAACTGCCTTGCGGACGTGGGCTCAAAGCTACCCTGCTCTAGCTTACGAAATGCAGCGTCGCAGCATGGTTAACCCTGAAGCTAACCAACAAACTCAACAGTCCGTAACGACTACGACCATTACAACTCCAATGGGGACAAACAATCAGGCTAATGCCATTGGAAACGCAGAAGCCACTGCTCAAAGTGCAGTAGTTCCAACTCAGGGAAGTTTCGACTTACGTAGTGCCACCACACCTATGGAACAACCTGTACTTACTCCTGCTGAAGAGTTCTTGCAGCGCTTAAGTGTTCCTCAGCGTGATCAGATGATGTATTACTGATAACGAGTTAAAATGTTGTTCTCGGAGGTTATCTAATGAGCTACTCTTTCTCCCCTAGTTATGGTTTTGATACTGCTTATAACAGGCCCTTACAGGGCAATATAAATGACTATACCGGCAAACGTTTTATCAATCCTCCTCTTGGTTATACAACTGACGTTTTCCGAGACGTAGAGCTCCCGGTTCCTGGCTCGGAATTTGGAGTTGCTAGACGTGATGAGTCTGGTTTATTTAATTTTGTAGATAAACTTGGAAACATAGCTCCAGGTGTAGCAAATGCTTACAGGGCTATGAGGGGTTTTCCTGCTAATCCTGCTTTTGAACCACAAGGTACTCGTTATGCAGGGGATCGATTAGGTCGTGTAATAGCTGATCGTGAAAATCGCCGTCGAAATCAACCTATGCGAGAACTACCAGGAGCAAGAGACGTAGCACAGGCCGTGGCGGAGTCAGATTTTTCTCCCTTTAACACTGCTATTCTTCGTGAGGCAATTGCATCACCCACTGCTTTGCAAAGGCTGTTTACTGGCGGGGTTGCCTCTACAATAGATCCAGTTCGTACCAGTGTGGCTTTAGCTGGGTCAGAGGACCTGTCTCAGACCGCTGCACTTCCGGCTGATTACTACTCTTCTCTTGTTTCCTAGGATCTAAATCATGAGCTCTACAAGCACCAACAAACAACCTTTAATGGTTGATAGGCCTTTTCTTAGAGGCGCCAAAGTTAATAACGGAACTACTGTTGTAACTAATACAAGTAGTCCTGATTTTGGTGACTTAATTCAATTGGTTCGCGTTGGAGATCTTCCCTCAGAGGACGGAGCTCTTGTAGAGGATATTTTTGTCGTATCAAATGAAGGCTACCCAAATAGAGGTGGTGTTCGATCTGCAGCTTTTGGTGTTTATATCTATGCACCTAACCAAGCTGCTCCTTCTACCTCAGCTTCTCTTTTGATAAGTAAGTTTGAAGTTGGTCTATCCGGCGACACAGAAGGTTTGATTCAACGTGTAGAACTCCCCGCAACCGTTGCCCCCACACCTCAAACTGGGGACACTAACTTAGTTCGCCCGATTGAAATTGGTAAGTCTGAAGCTTTGTATTTAGAGAAAGGATATATTTTGTGTGTAGGTTACTTAGGTAACGGACCCGCCGCTGTCTCCGGTGGCTTAAGTGCGTCAGGTCTTTCGATTTTTGCGCAAGGCGGTTTTTATTGATCCGTGGCTCGTAAAAAGGGCTCTGATGATTTTTTGCCTAATGGTCCAAGACCACTTGGTTCTTTTAAACCTATTTCAAATATTATTGGATCTGATAAAAAATCTCAGCTCTTACGTCCGTTACCTTTTAAGCGTAGATTTAGACCAGCAATCAATACAAAAGATTTTAGTGTCGTAAGTGAATACAATTATGCTTCTCTCTGGTCACGTTGGCGCCGTGGTTATGAACTTAGCATGTATGCACAAGGAGCGTACAGTGGTTTAATTTATTCGTCTTTTAAGTATTACGTCTCAGGCACTGCCGGTGTAGGTGGGTATATACCTGGCTTGTTCTTTGTATATCCGACACTTAGAAGCGATATGCGTATGCACATGGTCGGTATTCGTCCACGAGATACTTTTAACTTCTTGGATTTTGGTATTTCAATTCAATCTGTAACTCAATATGATGAAACGACTTACGCCGTAGTCCTAAGTCAACGATTTGGCTCTCCTATTTCGTATTTTACCGGAGAGGTGTTGTCGAACAGGTTTAATTCTGACGGTACGGAAAAACAATTTGGATATAGTAACTACACAGTTACAGCTGTAGGTTTCAACGGTGTTATTTTAGAACCATCAATAAACCCAGACTTCAATACATTATTTTTATCGTTTGCAGCCGATAAAAGTTGGTCCGTGGTTAATTCCACGACCATTGTTGTACCTGCTACAGGTCCTCCATTAGTTGGTGAATTTCTTACAACAGAAATAAGAGTTCAGTGCTCTTGTCAAGATTTTTTAAACAGAGAAGGTTTTAATTTTTATAATCTCTCAGTTAAACAACGGTATCCCTATACAAGTATATTAAACGTCGATCCTGGTTTTTTCGATGGAGGTCCTAGTGCTTCTGGTCGAGTAAGTCCATCTAATGACTATCCTGGGTACGCTAGAACCTTTGGTTTTATTTATCTAAACAAAATCTACACTATACCTTCGTACGAAGACACAGCCGTCTATTCAGATCCCTCTCTATTTTATTTTCAACCTAAATGGTGTAAACATATTTATGCTGCTTTTTGGGACATGCAACGTAAGTTTAGATTGTTTAATGTCACAACTTCAAGATTACCTCAACCAAATGATGAGCCTTTGGATGAATATTATCGTGAGAAATTTGAAGTTGATTTAGCAAAACAAAATAGTTTTCTAAGACGAGAGGAAGATCTTGTTTGGTGGTCTCGCTACAGTCCTTCTCTTGGAGGGTTACCTAAGCATTTACTTTACGCTGATAAGTATAATATGATTGCAAAAACACTAAATTTTGGACAGCTAGACGACTTAACAGAACTTCAGGATACAAACTTTCAACTGTTTACAATAAACGATTTCAATCCTTTAAATCCTGCTGCTTTGCCTCAAGAAACTTATGATGGTGGAACTTACTCTGATGGTGTTGTTATCACAAGCTCTTCTAATATTTTAGACGGAGGTCAGTATACTAATGGTGAACTTGTGCCTCCGAGCTATCCTCCTACATTTATAAACGGAGGAACCTACTAACATGACTTCAACACCAGTTACTTCTTTACTTAAAAGAACCGGTAACGCATCCGATAGACCGAGTGGCAACATCATTGTTAATGGTGAGCTTGCTATGAGTTTTGGTGCGGCAGACCCTGGAGTTTATTTCGAAGATTCTGCTGGCAACATACGAAAAATCGGTCCCACCGCTTACGGCACTGTAGCTCCTAACGCTGTACCCGTGGGTTTGGCGGGTAACTCCTTAGGGGAGCTGTGGACAGACTCCAACACGACTACGTATTATTTAAAAGTATGGAATGGCACAGCTTGGCAAAAAGTCGGTGCGGCTTTTGCTGATGTAGCTGGAAGTGCAAATGTCACTATTGCTTCTGGTGCTATCTTTGCAAACTCGGCTCTTGTGGCATCAGGTTCGTTTGGATCGATCCTTGCCTCTGGGGCCTTAGGTGCAATTCTTGCTTCTGGTTCTCGTGGTGCACTGTTGGCTTCTGGAGTCGTTACCGCAACCGGTGTATCTTGTTCCGATATTTATACAGGATCTTTGACTGGAACTGGGCCCTCTGGTTCCCTTCGCTACAAAATCGACAACACTGGAACGCCTAGCGGGTTGTACGTAGCCTTTGCTGGCGGGTGGGCTCTAGTTTAACTGTTTCTTAAAGTTGCTTTGAGCATCCACGCGCTCTTAAACATATTGTTAACAATTTCAGCTACAAAGTTTTCTACATCTGGAGCTTCAACTTCTTTAGCCATTTCAACGATGGCTTTACCTAACATTCCGCCTTGCTCTAGATTTTTTAAATAAGTTACTAGGCTGTCGTTTGCTTCGTACGTTTTGGTGTTAGGAAACTTTTTATAGGCGCTTAGTAGCCCGTTCTGGCACATAGGCATTAAGTAATCCATGCTTCTGACCAGTTCAGAGACTGTATCAAAGTCCGTGGTGTGCTGTTCGTATTGTTTTTGTAAAAATTCGTGCAGAGCTAAAAATTGAGGAGACTCAATGTTTAGATGAAGTAGATGCGCTTGCGTGTTTAGCTGGTATAGATAAGAAGCTAAAGCAACCATGTTGTAGATCAAATTGTCTACACAGTTATCTTTTTGTATAATGACCTCCTGGGTGATCATTTCTTTCTTAGGTGCCTCGACGGCAGCCTGAAGTATATCCGTGATCGAGGAGGTCATTAGGTTTAAGCTCAAAGAGCGCAGACGGCGCTTTCCTCTATATTAACCTCTTCGTTATCAACTTCTGCTCCGCTTTTCAAATATTCTTGAAGAGAATCTTGATGAATACGGTACAGAGACTTCGCGCCGTTTGGCTGAAGATTAACGAAGATGCCCTTAGGCCAACCACCGGGCTGATTAGATTCGGTGAGAGAGATACGTTTACGTACAAAACCAGCAGAGCAGTTGAGCAGCTCTGCGGTCTGAGCGATAGTCAGGAGCCGTGCAGTCTCCATTGGAGTTCAGAAAGTAAATGTCGTGGACGTAACGACGTTAGCAGGGATTAGCTGTAAGTCAAACCATGATTATGCTTTTAATCTTAATTTCATAATTGTTACGGTAGACTAAACTGTAGTCGAAATACGACGCATGACGATTCGTCTTGCTGGCGAAATCTTCAAAGGATATAATCAGCCTCGTCGAGATTCTGATGGAGGTAAAAAGTTTGCCGTGGCCGCAAAGGAAGGAGATACTGTGCGTTTAGTGCGTTTTGGTGACCCTAATATGACTATTAAAAAACACATTCCAGAACGAAGAGCTAACTTCAGAGCACGTCATAATTGTGATGCACCTGGGAGTAAATTAAAAGCTCGTTATTGGGCTTGCAAATCTTGGTAACGATTGGAGCTAAACTTAAATGAGCTTCGAGGATACAATGAAAAACCACGGAAGTCAGTTGGTTGTTGGTCTAACAATCGAAGACGATTTTGTTCTGACCAGACTCAAGAACAGGGCGATCAGTTTGGAAGGAAAAGCGAGGGATCAGTATATGTGGAAAGTTATTTATAATTTTGTATGCAGAGAACGTGCGTATAAATCTGTTTTAGAAGAGCTTGACGTGGCTATAGATACTAATATTGATATATTCCAAGAGGAGCCTAATGACTAATAAAGACTTTATATCGCCGAATGCTCGTCGTTATCTAGATATTATTTCTTTTGCTGAGGGTACCCTCGGTCCTAAAGGTACACCTCGGTATGACATTACGTTTGGGTATACACCTATAACTAATAAATTGGTGGCCCACCCCAGACGTTTAGTTAATAGTGGGGGTTATGAAAGTGATGCTGCTGGCGCGTATCAGTTTCTGTCAACGACGTGGGATCGGGTAGCTCCTATGGTAAAAGCCAGAGATTTTGGGCCGCGATCTCAAGACTTAGCGGCGTTGCAGTTAATTCGCATGCGTGGAGTTAATCCCGATCGCGACCCAATCTCACCTCAATCTATTGCTCGCCTTGCTCCTGAGTGGGCATCCTTACCTACGTTGCAAGGTAAAAGTTACTACGGTCAGCCAGTTAGATCTTTTAAAGATATTCAACGTTTTGTACAGAACCGTGGCGGCGGTGCTTCAGTTTCTTATGATCCTTCAGTCCGGTACGCAGCTCCTGAAGGTACCGGTGAACCTGGTGGCACTCAAGGTCAACCAACAAATAGAGCCTATGACCCAGTTGTCGCAAGTGTAATTACTGGACTTTTAAAACAAGCAGGAGAAGGTAATAAAGAGTTAGAAAGGTCAACACTTTCTAGTCCGCCGCTTGTTGAGTTTAAAGAAGAGGATAACGGTGATGATCCCTCCGATAAAGTTTTATCGTATCTTATGGAGGCTAAAGAAGATGAGGAGGCTAAGGCTGCATTTCGAGCGCGAAACCAAGCAATTGCGTCTGCTGAAAGTGCTCAAGCGGAAACTCAAGACAAACTAAATAGACTTATGCTTCAAGCACAACAAGCTTTTACTACTCCTAGACCTGTAATTTAGGGTTAAACTTAAGTGACTGTCTCTCGCAGCAAAGTAAGATGAGTTTTTCTGTAGGTGACTTAGGGTTTAATTACGGTGACTATAGCGTTAACCCAGGTGGGTTTACGTATCCAACTGGAGATTTTTCAGGTGGGTTTTCCATGGGTGACTTAGGAGTTAACTATGGAGGTTACAATGTCAATAATCCTTTTGCTAAAGCACAAAGCGGCGGTGGTTTTTTTAATCAAGCTGGTCAGTTTGTAGACAGTCTCGGTAGGCTTATACCAGGCGTAACTAATATTGCTAAGGCTTATCAAGATATTGCTGGTGTCGGAGCTCAACAATCTCCAGGTATTTTTAACAAACAATTAACACAAGAATCTTTAGATAAAATAAACACGGAACGCGAAAAGACTGAGAAGCAGATAGCTGCAACTTTTGAAAGGATCACTGGTTTAACCGGAAAAAATATACCCGGTGCTGTCGAAGAATACAAAGAAGCGTTTAAGACATACATGCCTGGAGCTGAGCAAAAAGGTTTGACGCAAATAGCAACACCGCCCGAGATCGCAACTGAATATGATCGTTTAGAAAATCGTATAGATAAAAGTAATACACAATACAGTACTTTATTAAACCCACAGTATCAAGCTGCTTATAAAGCTCCTGATGCAATTGCCCGTATTAATACTCAGGATATTGAAAATGTTATAAGGTTTAGTCCAGCTAACCGTGAACTGTACAACTACAGCGACCCTCAAAGTCAGAGAAACATTTATGGTCGACCTGAGGCTAATGCTAATCTTGCACAGTTTTATGCTGGGAACCAAGCCGTTAATGATCTAATGAGTTACGGGTAATGAGAGCTATAGGTAAAACAGGAGCAGAAAGACGTGCTGATAGTTTTGGTTCGCGAAGAGAATCGCACGTTAATAAAGAACCTCGTTTTTTAAGATTTGCTGGACAATTGTTTAACTTAAAACCTAGGCGAGAACCAACCTACACAGGCAAACCTTCCGGTTTAAATTTTGGTAATCGAGATTCTTTTGGCCCTGATGATGCGTGGGCGACTAAGGAACCTATTACGTATAAACCCGTCCCAGACTACTATACATCTCACGAAACTTATTAACGTTTGATTCGTACTGTGTCACAGGAGGTAAGTAGTAAATAAAACCAAACACCCTGCAGTTTTTTAAAGGTTTTAAAGTTTCGTCATCAATTAACAATTTTGGTTTATCTTTCAGGATACACAGAGGAAAATCAAAATTAATTCGTTGCGTCGAGATAAAAGCAACCTCAGCAGAAGTTATAAACAAAATTCCCTGCTCAAATTCTTTATGAAGCCATTTTCTATATGCTTGTTCTAACCAGATACGTTGGTTTGATTTTTTAAATTGAGTATTTTTTGTAAATAACTTAGTTGGTTTTGGTTGCTCGTGCTTTAGCGCAACAGCTCTGGGAGGGTAAAGATAAATATTTTTAGCCTTCCAGGTCTGGATTAAACCGTTATTTTGCCAGTTAAAATATCGCTCAGCCTGTACAACTTGGTTTGCGTGTTCACTGGAGGCTGGATCTAAATCAATTGATCCACCATAAAACGCGGCTGTAAGAGCAATTAATTCCGGTGGCGAAACAAAATCTTTAGAGGATAAGACCACGAGAAAATTCGTCTATACGTTTATTCACCTGTTGCGGATCTATAAGATGTAGAGATACTCCTTCAGGTTGGATCATTGCAACGAGTGCTAGGTTTTCATCCTCGTGCTCTTCGATAAATTTATCTACCATCTTCAGCATTCGGCAAACTTCTTTGTGCATCATTTCTTCAGCTAACGCTAGATCTCTATACAGATCTTTTGTCGTTAGGTACTTACTCTTTTGTGGATCTTCAGGGTTAAAAACTAAGATGCCTTTACCTAAAGACTTCTTGTTATCAAAATAAATTTTTGTGATGTCAGCCAGAATGGTTCGCATCACCCCCGCAGCAATCATTGTTTCTGTTTCGTTTCCATGAAACAGTTGTTTAACCAACATTGCTGCGTTCTTTGAAAGATTAGTCATTGTTTTGAAAGTTGCTCCAGGCTGATTGGATAATGGCGTGTGGATCGTACAGGAACTTTGAACTGTTTTGTTCGGCTGGGTCAGTTTTGCAGTAGTGAGTACCCTGCACTAAACCAGATTTGCCTCCCGATGTTATGCCTTGATAAATTAGCTTATCAAGAGTAACTGTCGGTACGTTAAGACGTTGGCAAATAACTTTTTTTGAAACAAAAACTGTTGTTCTTTTGTCGCTACTTTTACTTAACGCAATTAGTTGCAGAGACGTATCAATACTAATTATTGCGTCTCGTATCTGTTTAATTTCTCGAAGTGCAGAGTCCATGTGATAAAGAAAAATAGAGGGGCTCCTCAAACCACCTGGTACCAGGCAATTTAAGCGAATTGCTGCGGTGTGGAAAGGACGAAAACACGAGCCGCACCCCTCGTGTCAACGTGGCCCTTGTTTCACGCTGACTGCTTCAGTCTAGAAGTAATTCAAGTTGTGTCACAAAGTCCTTTGGTTCATCAGCTAAGAGCCTAATCAGTTTATGCAGTTTCTGATCCATGTCAAGTTTTTCTGGTGTGTTCTTTATTAACCAATAGTTATGCGCGTTTAGAAGATAATAGTGTGTTTGCTTTGCTCTTAAAGCTTGTGTCTTCCATTTTTCAAAATCAAAGCTGCTGTTGTGTCGTGAATTACCTCCGCGCAACTCTAGTTCTCTGATTTCAATCTGTAAATCTATATCTTTAACTATGAACTCAAGTGAACTAATAATTGCTTTACATTCTTGGATTGTTTTTGGAGGTTCGTTATCCGTATAAATCCAAAACGGTAAACTTAGAACTCTTTGTTCCTCGGGCCAGAGAAAAGGTTTTGGCGGCTGTGGGCTATCCGCTGTAGTTGAGAAATTGGAGGACTTGGCCGATAAATAAGTTGAAGTTGCCATTTAAACAGTACAAAGAATGTTGTTCAAAACTCGTTTTGATTACGAGCTCAAGCCTGTGAAGCTTGTTAAGCTGGGACCTAGTCGTGTTTGTAGACTGCCCTAGTGCTGTTGATAGCTCCGTAATATTCGCGGGTTGCAAATACTGTAGCTCCTCAATCAAGCAACTAAGCTTTTGGATTTCTCGGCGTCTGATCTTATTAACTGTATTACTCTCAGAGACAGCTCGAGCGAGAGCTGATCGTGCAATAGACGCTGCGTGGTTTTTGCCGAAATTCCCTGAACAGCTAATTTCTGGATGTAGAACCGAACTGGTTTCGTGATTTTTGCCGCTGGACTTTCTGCTATGCATAGATGATAAGGATTTATGCAGTTGGAATCAGAACAAGTCGAACGAACAAAGTTTGTAGCCTTTAACTTTTTCTTCCAGAAAATTTCATAAACAAATCGTTTTGTCCTTGTAGAACGTTCGTTGTCCCGGTCGCGACAATAGCCTAGATCAGCTGGTAAGTACAGGTGCTCTTTTTTGTCTAAGACAAAGCGGTGCCGCTCGATCCAAGCCATAAGGTGTGCTGTTTTACCCCGTGCAAATTCAAACTCCTGACGGCAGACCTCGCAAGCGCGGATCAAATCATTTGGTAGTCGAACTTTTTTCATGTCCTTCTGAGGGACGACCAGAGGATCAGAACGACCGCAGAGGCAACTCCAGACAGCGACGTGGTCGTAGTGCTGGATTAACCAGTGGCCTTGGTGTTCTGTGTGGTCTGGCTTTACTGAGGGAACTGTTAGTGGGTGACCGTCTGAGAGTTCCAGTAAACCTAGAAGTAGTAGAGCTCGTTGGGAAAACGCCATAGGTTAGACGTATTTGGGTAGAGTATAGCACACAGAACGCTCTGAAGCTCATAGTCTATGGGGTAAGTGCAAATATTCTATTAAATCTAATCTTCTATTACTAAAAAGAGTCGACAACTGATATGCGCGGCTTTAACTGTATTTAAAAAGTTCCGAAGCAACGAAAATTGGTACTTGTTATTTACCTGATAAGTATTAAGTTACTTTATAAGTCTCGAATTTAGTTAATTTAAAGTACCTTACTACGCGAAACTTGAGTGTCAGTGAGCTGCGTAGAAAAACTTTTTGGGTTTTACTTTACCGAAGAACCAGTGTGGACTACCAAACCTTAACGGAGGTGTTACAATTTGGATAACACTACACTGATCTATGTCCAAGATCATAGACAAGCCTCTGGACAATCCTTCTTGGACAGAGTTGAAGATCAGGTCTACGCTGCTCGGTGTGCCTGCCTGGCGCTTAGCTGAAGATCTGGCTTTCCACCAAAAAGACGGAACACTAGTTCTAAGTTCTTCTTCTCCAGTCAAGGTTAGAGTTTAAATTACTAAGATCTTTTGTTTTTCGGTCGAACTCAGTTAAACTGGGAGCTAAGGAGGGGTTACGTTTGTTTGTAAATGACCGAATTAAACGTCCCTTCATGCCCTACTCACGGTTCGTTACCCCGTTCACTCCATTCGGAGAATTTTGAGGGTATCGTTACTGTTGTTTCAAACCTCATCGAGACGGTAAGCGGAGTGGGAACTGTAAGCTATTCTCGTTGCCCTTACGGGTATCCTTCTAATTTTGAAGGCGTTGTCCGCGTATTAGAAGATTTAAATACAACTGTAAGTGGCATACAAGGAGGTGGAGGCGGCGGCTCTGCTAGTGGAATTGTTGGCGGTTCAGGTATTTATATTGTTCAAAGTGGTAGTTTTCAAGTCATTAACGCCACTGTGTTATCAGCTTCAGGTGTTGCTTACACAGCTGGCTCTGGGCTTTTTCTTAGTAACGCCGGGACAACCTTTAATCTTTTTGCAACCGGACAAGGAAATGTATCTGTATTGTATAGCGGAAGTCTTGCGGTAATTAGTGGTGCTGGAAGTTCCAGTGCTGGCGGCTCTGCCGCTATTATTTCTGGCGCACCAGGAGCCGGGTACGGAGCTGGGCAACTTTGGTTTGATACGAACGAAGGACGGTTGTTTGTTTATGCTTCAGGTAACGGAGTTTCCGCTCCCGCTTGGTATCAGACCAATGCTGAAGCGTTAGTAAATAAGAGTTCCGCACCTCCTTCAGGTGCAGGACTTAACGCTCCCTTAAGAGACGGACTGCTGTGGTTCAATACGTTAATGGGTAATTTGTTTGTATACGACACTAGTAGTAGTGGTTGGTACGAAACAGGACCAGTTAGGTCAGCAGCATATGGTGCTGCAGCACCTTCGGTTAACAGTACTCCAGGCGCTGGTTGGTTTAACACTACGAGTCAAAGTCTGCTTATTTGGGATGGTTCCAATTGGATTTCAGTGTAAAATATAATTATTTTTTGAACTATGGCCAACCCGAAAGATAAAGTCAATAAAATTGACAGTAAGCCAAAACGAACTCGTCAGGGTCAAGGTCTACATAGTCGCCCGTCTCACGGTAGAAAAAAACTAAGGGGACAAGGAAAATAAGGATTAAAGTTATTTAGTGATCTTTTAAACTTTAAAATGGCTATTACTTCCTTTACGACCACTGACGCTGTTTCCCAAGGTAATGCTGTTTACCTTACTTCTAGTGGATTTTTAGGTAAAGCCATAGCAACAAACTTTACCCAATCGGCTGTTGTCGGATTAGCGTTGAATTCCGCTAATTCATCTAACCTTGTTAGTGTTGCTGGAGATTCTGTTTTTATCTCTTCGCTTACACTGACTCCAGGAACTCTACAGTATTTATCTATCTCTTCATCAGGATCTTTGGTAGATTATCCTACCTGGCAAACTCAGTTCAATTCCCTAGTAGCTTCGGGGGCTTTTTTAACCAGCGTGGGCCGCGCAGTTAGTTCTTCAGGAATAAGTTTAGAAATTGAAAAACCTATCTATGTTACAAAGTAGGCATTTCATAATCCTGCGTAACATTTACGTAATGTTTCCATATTACTTCTGAACTGTTTCCCGCCCACTTAGCTGCTTGTGCCACAGGAATTTTTTCTTCTAACCAACGGCTGATTGCTGTATGCCGCAAATCATAAGGTCTGTATCTGTGAGTTATTAACCCAGCTTCTAGTAACTCTTTTGCGCGATCGTAGAAAAAACTCATGAATGCGTATCTGTTGTAAGGAAATACGTAGTCATCTATTTTAGGTTGTTCTTTTAAAATTGCTTGCGTTCGGGTGTTTAGAGGCACAAGTCGTTTTTTATTGGTTTTAGTTGAGTTTTTTAAACCATGTGTAAGTGTGTAATTGCAGTGCACTAAAATTTTATCTTCTTTTATGTCACTCCACTGTATTGCTCTTACTTCACCTGTTCGCATAGCTGTTTGTAGCATGAATTCTGCATAAGCCGCCCAATTTTGTTTTTTTTGTCTTTCTTTAAACGTGTTTAATAATATCGAAGTTTCGTTGCGGGGAATCACAATAATTTCTTCATCCTGCTGCGGTGGTTTTGGCATTCTGTATTTAGCTATTGGGTTTTTTGTCAGATAACCTATCTCATCGCTGGAAGCCCAAGCATATAATGCTTTTATGTACATACAAACACGTCTAGCTGACTTAACAGGTTGTTGTCCTAGGGTCCATCGCATTAGTTCTCTGCCTTCTTCTAAATCAGTTACCGGACATCGATTAAGCCATTTAAAAGTCTGTTTATAGTCACTTACTAAACTTGTTGGGCACAGGATAACGCTTCGTTCTGCGTGGAATTTTTGCCAAGCTTCTTGAATTGTAGGAGTTTGCACGGACTGGAGGGACAGAGAGTCCTCAAAGTATACTGGGGTCATCGACGGTATGATATATACTTAAATTATTTTTTTTCATCGCTTCTTCTGGACTGAAGTTGGCATATAATTATGTTGTGCAAGTTGTAAATTTACAGTGTTTGTTCTAAACGGAAAACCACTTGCTTTGGATGTTCCATTTGAAGCTAACGACACTCTTTACCCTGCAAATTGGTTGCGCTTAGCTTCGCCAACAGAACGAGACGCTATTGGTATTACTGAGGTTCCAGATCCTCCATTTTATGATCAGAGATTTTATTGGGGATATACGGCGAGCGGTACTCTAATTCCTAAAGATCATGGAGTTTTAGTTTCTGGGTGGTCTGATCAGACAAGTCAGACAGCATATACTCTTTTGTTGCCAACGGATTGGCAGATAGTACGTCAGATGGACGATGGCACTCGTGCAGACCCTATGATTGTCGCTTGGCGTCAAAACATACGTCAAGCTACTTCAGAAAAGATAAGTTGTCTTCAAAGCACGGCTACCACAGAAGAGTTAGCAAATTATGTGACTGGTTCTGGATACCCCGTGTGGCCACAACTAAACCCTCCAACTCCACCAACTCCTGATCCCTCTGGCGTTGTGTTTAGTAATTATGGTACTTCTTCTTCTCTGCTGACAGATAATTCACTCGTTACTTCGGCTCCTTTGTTTACATCTAGTTCAACATTAACTTTTTAACTAACTTGTTTACCTAGAGGATTTTTGCCATGACTACTCGCACCATATTTAACAGGAAATACGAGTCTTATACTCCGGCAGGCACCGAAGTTTATTTAATAAATGGTGCTGGTGTCACTACAACTGCTATAACAACACAGTTATTGACAGCAGGACAAACCCTAGTACAGGGAGATGTTGTTTACGTTAGTGGTGTATATGCTTTATTAGCTAGTGCAGCGAGCGGTGTGGACGCCACAAGGTATAATCCGATAGGCATCACTGCTACATCTGCTGTAGCAGCAAGCGGCGTAGAGGTTATCTTGGATGATGTTGCGACAATGTCTGCTGTAAATTTAATAGGGGAGACTCAAATGATCCCCGGCCAGTACTATTACTTATCTAAATACGCTGGTAAAATAACTCGTTTTTCGACCGCTTCGGGTTTGGTGACAAGCGCCAGTGGTTATGCAGCGTTGGTAAACTTAGGGCAAGCTTTAAGTCCTTCTGAGTTAGAAGTAGAAATAGAATCACCAGTGATCCTTAACAACTAGGGTTATACTTAAATAACGGAGGTTTTCTGATGGCTACGCGCAGACCGATTGTTTTAGTTAGTGGAGTTTCCTCAGAGTTACCTCCTGGTGATTTTGTTCCCGGTATTGATTCGACTGCTCAAGCTTCGGGTAACGCTGCCTTAGTTTTAGCAGCGATTGCACTTGCATCAGGTAATGCTGCACTAACTAACTCTGCTACTGCACTTGCATCAGGTAATGCTGGTCTTGTAGTTGCATCACAAGCATTAACTTCAGGTAATCTAGGTATTACAAATGCAGCGACTGCACTTGCATCAGGTAATGCTGCACTAACTAACTCTGCTACTGCACTTGCATCAGGTAATGCTGCCTTAACTGGACTCTCAAGTAAATATGACAAAGTCGGTGGTGCAATTTCAGGCCCCGTGGTTGTTCAATCTCAATCTATTGGTCCTTCTACTTATGTAATTAGTTCTGGCGTTTGTAGATTAAATTTTGGTGCCGGTAATAATTTTGAAGTTGTTTTAAACGCTGCAACTTCTACTTTTGCTACTCCTGTAAATGCTAGTGGTGGTCAAACAGGAGCAATCACACTACGCCAAGACAATACAGGCACACGTTTAGTTGCTTACAGCGGTGCTTGGAGCTTTGCTAGTAATACAGCGCCAACTCTGACTACAACGGCTAGCGGCGTGGATTTACTTGCGTATTATGTAGTTAATCCTGCACGAATTCTTGCTGTTGCTACGCTAGCTTACGGGTCCGGTACCGTTTCTTAGGATTTATCAGTAATGAGCGGTCTTTTAAGCAATTCTTTATTTCTCTCTACGGCAGCCGCCGCTGGTGGTTTACAAATATCCAGATCATTGAGATTCAATAGTAGTGACAGTGCCTACTTGTCTAGAGTCGTCGGCACTGCGGGGAATAGAACAACTTGGACGTGGAGCGGGTGGGTAAAGAGAAGTAAGATAGGAAACCAAAGATTTTCTTTATTTTGCGCTGGTAACAGCGGGTCTGACGAAACTGAATTTTTCTTTCAACAGGCCACGGGGGCTGACAAGCTTGTATTTTACTATTACCCTGGGTCCTACACAGGTTTCTGTGAAACATTAATGCTATTTCGTGATACAGCAGCGTGGTATCACATAGTTCTAGCTTTGGACACAACTCAAGGGACAGCATCAGATAGATGCAAAATTTATGTCAATGGAGTGCAACAATCAACTAGCTTTACATCTAATTTTGGTCTTAGTGCCACACCCAACATTAACTCCACGGCTCCCCATCAGCTAGGGCGTTCGCCTACTGAGGCATTACCTTTTGACGGCTACCTCGCCAACATCCACTTCATCGACGGCCAAGCATTAACCCCCAGCAGTTTTACCGAAACCGATGCCACTACTGGGCAACTCATACCAAAAACATACACCGGCAGCTATGGCACGAATGGCTTCAATCTTTTGTTCGCTGATAACTCCAGCAATACTGCCAGCACATTAGGGAAGGACTATAGCGGGCTGGGGAACAACTGGACCCCGAATAACTTATCCGTTACTGCTGGTGCAGGCAACGATTCCCTCGTAGACTCCCCCACTAATTACGGGACCGACACTGGTGTGGGCGGAACCGTGAGGGGCAACTATTGCACTTTTAATCCCATAGATAAGGGCTCTTCTGTCGGATTGTCAAACGGAAATTTACAGTTTACTGAGTCGGGCGGAGGTCCAGATTGCGGTAGAGCAACTTTTGCGATTCCATCGTCAGGTAAATGGTATTGGGAAACACTTCTAGGTGCTGTTGGAAGTGGATGCAATATAGGTATTGCAACAGGTTCAACAGCATTAACAGCGGGTGGCGCACTTACTGGCGTTTTATATCAATTTAGCGGATATGTGGCTATCAATGGTTGGGGCAGTAGTGGTGCTTATGGTGGTGCTTACACAACCAATGACTTGATTGGTATTGCTGTAGATATGGATACAGGGACAATTACTTTTTATAAGAATGGTACATCTCTTGGCGCAGCGTACTCAAGTTTAAGTGCTGCAATACAATACTTTCCATTCTTTCAAGGTACAACAACAACATGGATTGCCAACTTCGGCCAACGCCCCTTTGCCTACACCGCACCATCAGGCTTCAAGGCACTCTGCACACAGAATCTGCCAACCCCATTAGTCACGAAGTCTTCGAGTGTATTCGACGTTATTACTTATACCGGCACTGGATCTAGTCTTACACTTCCAAACGGTAGCAGTACACCTACCAGCATTGCGTTTACACCAGATTTTGTGTGGTTAAAAGGTCGTTCAGGCGCAACAGATCATGCACTATATGATGTAGTCCGTGGTGTACAAAACGATTTAGTTAGCAATAGTAGTGCTGCCGAAACAACGCAAACTACAGGATTAACTGCGTTTGGAACTAATACATTTACTGTTGGCAGTTTGGCAAAGCTGAATACAAGTAGCGCAACTTACGTCGGCTGGGCGTGGGACGCAGGCACCTCAACAACCACAATCAACGCTAATGCTTACTCTGCCGGAGTACCCAGCATCACTAGTCAGGTGCGGGCTAATGCAACTGCTGGGTTTAGTGTGTCCACTTGGACCGGCACGGCAACCGCTGGCACTGTTGGGCATGGACTTGGAGTAGCTCCAGAATTTATCATTGTTAAAAATAGAAGTGTTTCCGACGCTTGGTATTGCTACCACAAGTCTTTAGGAAATGCTGCTCGCATTCAATTAAACGAAACAAGCGCACAAACTACAGGATCAAGCCAGTGGAACTCCACTTCTCCTACAAGCACAGTTTATAGCGTGGGCTCAGGGTCTTGGCACGCCAGTGGTAACCTTATTGTTAGCTATAACTTCGCCCCAGTAGTCGGGTACAATAGCTTCGGATCGTATACCGCCAATGGCAGCACTGATGGGCCGTTTGTTTATACAGGGTTTAGACCTAGGTGGGTGCTGTTGAAACGATCTGACAGTACCGAGAACTGGATTGTTATTGACACTGCTAGAGACAGCTATAACCTCTCAGTCAATAACTTGTTCCCCAGCCAATCCATTGCTGAGCAAGCGTCCGCCTCTTTGGATATTCTGTCAAACGGGTTCAAGCTCAAATCGACAAGCACCGGCGGTAATACATCTGGCGGCACATACATCTACGCAGCCTTCGCAGAAATGCCATTTAATTATGCTAGAGCACGGTAGCCTCGTAGAGGACACGACTAATCCCGTGGGATTCGCCGTTGCTTCCTGCTAAACTTATTTAGACTTATCTTGTTGCTTTGAGGAATAGTTAGTGGAGCCTGATGAGTTTGAAGAACTAATTAAGAGGAGGCAAGACCTGGAGTTTGAAGAACGAGCTAAGAATATGCAACTCCAGGCTGCCGCTCTTGGAGGTGTGGGTCTTTTAGCGCCATTTGTATTTGATCCCGACCAAGTAAAAGAACGGGAACAAATTATTAACCGTGCTGTTGAAAGTGAAAATTATTTTGATAAAGATATTGATCCACGTTTAAAAAAGATTTATCTACAAAAAGGAGGGGATGGTCTTCAGAGGTTTGCTGGGGAGGTTCTTAAAGAATTTATTCCTTCAACTACCAGTGATTTTGTACCTGCTGATCTTTCTTTGGCTGGTAAATACAAAGAAGCAGTAGAAAATATTACTCCTATTGATTATCTAACAGATAACATTACTGTTACCCCTGGTCCAAATCCAGCACGTTTTGCCACACCCGAATTAACACCCCCTGAAATTGGAGAGGGAGGTACCAAAGGGTATATTTGGGGGAATCCTGACCAACCTCAATGGAGTTATGCGCAAGGAAACTTCAATAGAAATCCTGGCACAACTACAAATCCAACATTGTACGTGACCAAGCTTGATCTTCCCCCTGAAAACAAAGCGCCTTATAGAACAACGGGAGAAGTTATACAAGATTCAACACTTATCGAAAAGCGCCCGTGGGGACAAAACCGTGTAGTTGGAGGAGATTTATATTTCCCTAAAGAGAGTGTTAAAGCAAGAGGAGAAGTAACAGCTGCAGATTTATACACTAAAATAAAAAACTATGGTTTTGATCCTGGACCTATAATCGATGTTAAGCGACCAGATTTATATTTTGAAAAGTTAGCTCAACAGTTAGCAACTATTGAAGGAACTCCACTAAGACAAACATTAGAGAACATTGCAATACCTGTTCCGGCTTTGGGTATTTCTGAAAGAGCACGTGGGGCTATTCCTGTTTTTAAAGAATTTGATTTAGTAAACACACCACTTGAACAAAAAATAAAAACAGGAATTAATAAAATTTTTCTTGATCCAACACATTCAGACTTTGAGTTTGCTAATGCTTTTAATCCTGTATTTGTAAATCGAAACACAGTTGATCTGGCTGTTCCACCCGCTTTACACTCCCCCGTTTCGGATGTAGGACGTAGCTTTATAAATAGGAGCCCATTAAGATCAGGTGGAGCTATAGCAGCAACTTTGTATAGCCCAGAAATTTTTGAAGAGATAGAAAAAAAACGTTATGGTTCTGCTTTGGGGAGAGCAGGTGTTGCTGCAACAACAGGCGCAGTGATCGAAAGTTTAATAAAAAAAGGTGTTGTTAATGCTGCTAAAGCAGGTATTGCTTTGCCAGCACGTGCTTTAGCTGTTGCCAGTCCTGTTGGTGCTGCTATTTCAATGGCAACTATGGCTCCTGGTTCTTCTAGAATTACTCCAAGACAAGAAGCCTATGAAAATCAATTACGTGAGACTAAATTTAAACAAGCTGAAGCTGCTAGAAAACGGGGAGGTAAGTGGAGCTTTCCAACTCCATTCGGTCGAATGACAATCCCTGAACTTGGTCTGTCAGAGTCTCGCGGTTTATATTATCGTTAATAACATAGTCTCAAGCCTAACCCCGTGGAAATCGACGGGTTTACTCAGTGACTCCCCTCGATCCAGCGTTGACTCCCCTCGATCCAGGGGTAGCTCCCCTCAATCTAGCGTCATGTAATATGGTTTGGCAGCGGCTGACGAACTAAAAGCTGAGTAGTCCCGCACACTAATCAAATGGCTGACCTTTCCCCCGCCGCGCAGGCAGTTTTCTGGGCGTTTCACTCCAAGTTTGATTGGATTAAAGATGGTATTCCTGGGCCTCAGTTCAACGCCATTGCCGCTGCTATTCGTGCCGCTGCAGATCAAGTGGTACCCAGTGACGCTGTAGAACCTCGCAATTATTTGCCGATGGCTATTGAGTGCCAGCGGATTCGAAAAGAAATCCTTGCCATTGCCGAGGAACTGGAACTGGAAGGCGTTCTTTTTTGTCGTTAACAGATTGGCGTTTCGTGGTCCACAAGATTGCTAGGTGCTAATCCGTGATCCACAAAACCGATAAGTCAACGCCACTAGACCGGTCAACTTCTAAGTTATTGCAAACTTGAAGTTAGTTTATCTCAAAAGTGTATAATGTTTTTAGAGCTTTTAATTTTGTTAGATGCTAACCCGAGATATTTACTCAGAACCTAGAGATTTTATGGAGGATTACCTTTCTCAGTTAACCCCCCGTATGGTTCGTAATGTGTACACAATGAACGAACAACCACTCCACATATTAACTCGTCCCGATATACAAAACATGTGGGATGACTATAACAATGTTCGAACCCTCCACGATACTAAAACGCTCTTCGACGTTTTTGGTCCGCTGCTTAAGAGGTAACATTTAATTTCCTTGCTCCCTTGAACAGCAAACCATGACTGACCCTACTCCAGTAGCAACTATTCTTACAGTTTCTATCCATCGTACAGATACGAACCCTGTTCATGGCCGTGGGGTTTTACAAATTTCTATTGACGACGAAGGTGCAGGAGGTTTTGTAAAGATTTGTGAATTAGGCGATGATCTAGACCATTACGTACGCATAGACGCCGATGAACTAGATTTGGTTTTCCAGGAAGCCAAAAAGCTTCTTGCTCAGAAAACATTGATTTCTTTTAGGGAGTAGTCTTTGAGATCACTGCTTCTGAACGGTAACTCTCACACCTATAAGCGGATTAATCTTGATTTTACTCCCGAAAATGAACATTAAACTTTTTTAAAATGACTAAAAGAACTTGCAACTACTGCAAAAAAGAAAAACCACTAAACAAAAAACATTTTCAAATTATTAAGATGTTTAAGCAAGGATACTCTTTTTGTTGCTTAGATTGTGATGAAAAGAATAAAAAACCAAAAATAAAAAAGAAAGATGAAAAGTTCCTCAGTGAAAAATTAGAAGTAAAAATACAACATCGTGATCTCAAAGAACTAGTAAATATTCTTGGTTATTACAAAGGAATGGTTGAGTCTTCTGATGAGCACGAGATACCTACAAGCAATATAGATCGCATGCTTGATAAAATAAAGCATGAATTAAATAAACACATTTGATCTCACATGACACCACAACAAAACGACGTACTCTTAGCTGCTGTTGATCTGATCAACGGTGGAATGGACATGGAAGAAGCATTGGGTTGTTACCGAGTTATTGCTCAGTACGTTGTGAAAACAAATCCACCTGATTCTGTGGAGAACAAGGACAATTTATTAAAACCGTTACCTGATCTTGAAAGGCAAGAAATAATGTGGCGCGTTGCTGTTACGTCCGCACTAGAAACAGGGGAAGCTCCATATGCACTTTTTGCTGATCGTATTCATAGTTATCTTGCAGGTAAAAACCTCATGGATTTTAAAGAAGAACCCAGTAACCAAGAACCTAGGTAGTTAAAACCACTAACTAACTGTGCAATTTAAAGAACATTCACTAATTTTTTACAGAAATGTAAGATAATTTTGAGTTACATTTCTTGCTAAAATATATTTAGCCGCACTCACACTTGTGAGCGAACGGGATCTGATTTTCAACCTATCCTGTCTTCAAAAGAAGTGTGCGCGAAAAACATTTAGAAAACAAATACTTGATGGATGGGGGTGCTGTGCTTATTGCGGCAAATTAAATCCAGCTACTCTAGATCATGTCATTCCGAGGTCTGCAGGAGGACCGACCACTAAAAACAACCTGGTAGCCGCTTGTGGCGACTGTAATATTCTTAAAGGTTCTGAAAATTGGTATATATGGTTTAGATCTCAATCCTTTTGGACGGAAGAAAAAGAAACTTTAATTCTTCACTGGTTACACCAAGATGAATTCAACTCTAGTGAGTTAACACTAGCTTCTACTGTTCCTAGTTTAATCGAAGCCGCCTAACTATTTCTTAACCAACTTTGTGAAGATTCCAGCCAAAAGTTCAACAGCTCTGTAAACTTTACCGTACACTGCGTCGTCTTTTGGTGTAGGTGTCAAGTTAACAATAGCCAGAGCCAGCACGTGGACGGCAGCAGCAACTCCTACGAGTTCAGTCCAATTTTGTGTGAGGTGGTTTAACATTTTCTTGGCAAGATCTATTAAAATTATAGTAGCACTTGCTAAATTACGCTAGAACACACGGAGATATTTTACATGGCTGAAATTGCAAAAAAGAGAGACCCTGAAAAGTGGGCCCGAGCAAAGGCTAAGGCGAGGAAGCGTATGGGTGGCCACAGTGCTAGAGCAATGCAGTTGGCTACAAAGTACTACAAAGAAATGGGTGGCAGCTATGAAGGCAAAAAATCAAGCGAGAATAAACTTTCTAACTGGAGTCGCGAAAAATGGGAGACTCGCGAAGAACACGAGAAGAGTAAAGGAAAATAATGCCTTCTAAGAGTCATGGTCATTCTTTAGGTAGCCGAGGAAACACTAAGCGTTCCTTGACTTATAATAGTTGGCGTTCTATGCGGGAGCGTTGTTACTTAAAATCTAATATTGGTTATAAAAATTATGGAGCAAAAGGTATCACTGTCTGTGATTCATGGAAAGATTCTTTTGAGTGTTTTTTAGAGGATATGGGTGAGCGCCCTGAGGGTTATGTGCTTTCTCGTAAAGGCGATAAAGGTAATTATGAACCAGGAAATGTTACTTGGAAAACTTTGAGAGAGAACTCTTCTGAGAAAAAACACGCTGTAGGTAGTGCAGTTGGGGTTTCTAAATTGACTGAAGCAAAAGTTTTAGAGATTAGGCAGCTCCGAAAAGAAGGCTATGGAGTCAGAGAATTAGGTAGAATGTATGGTGTAAATCACAAATCTATTAGTTGCGTCGTGAACAGAAAGACCTGGGTGTATATTTAAGCTAATGGCTGATCTAGCTCGCGAAAAAGGCCGTACTGAAAGGTATTTACCTCGGGCCGCTTGGGCAAGTATGTCTCCTGAAGAACGTCGCGCAACAGATGAAAAGAAGAAAGCTGCCACGCGTGGTAAACCAGTTAACACTCATATAGAGAATACTGAAGCTGCTAAAAGAGCAAGTGCTAAGGCTCGGGCTTATCGTGCATCCAAGGGGAAGTAAGTCTCATCTCGCCTCCTAACAGATCCTGAGCGTTGGAACCATCTGGAGGTAATTCAGTGTATATAGGTTTCATAAGTTTTTGTTCTTCCTCTTTCCATTTTTTTTGCACTTCTGCTGTCTCTTTATCTAATTCCTCCAGAAAAAGCAAAACTCTAAACTCTGTCCAATCGTCTTGACAGTTGTCCTTAATCCTTTGTATAAGTTTATTTCTGGTTAAACCTGAAAAAATCTGTTCTAAGAAGATAATAAGTTCATAAATTAAGGCATTCACTCTGTTGTAGTTCTTTTTGTTTTCCATGGTTTAGAATCTTACTAAACAGGTGGATTTTTAAAATGGCTGAAGTAACGTTCAACCGTGAGATCGGAGCTGCTCCCGAAGGTATCACTCGTTTTGGTCAGGTCCGAACTAGTAACGGATCTAATGTCACTATAAACAATTATCGGTCTTTTGCGGGGGATGGTTC
>Ga0209296_1001000_pt1 | contig 23000 bp, 21 predicted proteins | sample S_130206_EF_Meta_FD_187319 | JGI IMG/M metagenome (GOLD analysis project Ga0209296, IMG submission 187319) | Freshwater microbial communities from Lake Simoncouche, Canada to study carbon cycling - S_130206_EF_MetaG (SPAdes) (version 2) | ecosystem: Environmental > Aquatic > Freshwater > Lake ...
ATTTTGGGGGTGTAGAGGGGGTATGCGCGGGGTGTACCCTTACCCTCTATGCCTACGCCGTGATTTGCTACAAGGGGTACACCCCCTCCTAATTGGTTTAGTAAAAAAGCATATAAGGATTAGGCGCGTTATAAGTATAAGAACCCGCTATGTCCTTTAACCTAACCGATGACCTTATTACCTTTGCAACTGACGAGTTAGTCGTAGGTAGACCCCTTGCCACTTGCATCTTTTACAGCAGATATTGCGATTATGCTCGTGAATTGTATGAAGGCAATACTGAACCCCTACCATTTGATGATGTTGATATTATCATCACCGAAGATATGGGAATTGCATCAGTTAATGACGAATACTGTCCTTAATACCATTATGCTCTTATTTTTATTTTATTGTATCATATACATTACCAAAATGGTCTTATGGGACGCTTCGGGACGGTTGGGACGCTTGGGACGCTAAAACGGCATTTTTAACTTTTTTTTATATTTTAAAATATTTTTTTATAAATTTATTTTTTTATATATGAAACTTATTTAAAATGCCGTTTTAGCGTCCCAAGCGTCCCAAGCGTCCCACAATCATTATGTATATATTCTTATTATTATTATTATTATTATTTTTTCTTATTGAAATGGTAAAGAAAATATATAATATATATATATATCTTATTAAAGGAGGGGGGGACGCTTTGGGACGCTTCGGGACTGAAGATTTATAAGGTGTTAACCCGCTGAATTATTTTATTAAAAAACTATATAAGATTAAATTAATATATTGTAGTATATATAGAATGGATAACACAGAATATACCCGTATTAGTAGTTTAGGCAACTCTTATGCAAAGGCACAAGAATTACAAAAATTAACACCTGACCAACGGAAAGCATACACAAGAATAGGCAACGCAATCCGTAATAAAAAATATCGTGAAGAGTTTAAAGATAGTATAAATACAAAGCGTAGACAACAACGCAATAGTAATAATGCTGTCATTAAAATACCAATACCAACCCCTGAAATAGTTGAGTTAAAACCGCTTAAAAAACGCGCTAAACCGCTTAATAAAAATACTGATATTACAGAGGGAACACTTAAAAATTATATATCAACCATTAAAACTATTTATAAAGACCATTATAATAAGGATATTAGCGAAAATGATGATATACTTAAAATGTTAAGATGGGAAAAATATAATTATAAAAATATTAAAGAAACATTCAAATTTATAAGCGATGATATTAAAGGATTTGTATCTAAATATTTTAACCGATTAAGTATTATACATTCAGTATTTGCACGAGTTTATGGTATGTCTAAATTAGTTAATCAATTATATCCTTACCTACTACAATCTGTTAAAAATTATGACGAGAACCGTTCTAAAATTGCTAATGTTAATGATGTTAATTTATCCTTTGATAAAACAACAATTCTTAATAATATGAATAAATTAGATGACCGTATTGATATGCTTATTTATGGTTTATATTTCTTAATTCCTACAAGGCGTATTGGCGAATATATTAATACTAAAAATGCACGAACTGAAGCAGATATTAATAATTTAAAGTTTAATTGGTATTATAAAGGTAAAATATATATTAATACATCTAAAACTAAAGCATATCTAATTATTGACTTACCTGAAGTAATTGATTTAAATATTGATGAAAATGATGAATATATGTTAGGTAAAAAGTATACATCAGGAACTATTACTACAAGACTGGGTAATATAACTAAAAAAATATATAATAAACAATTTAAACCAAATGAAATAAGGCATTTGTATGCAAGTTATATAAATAATCGCGGTTCATCATTAGCAGAACGCGAAACATCAACAAAAGGTACTCATAGTATTACCCAACAGATGAAATATGTATACCGTGATTAAAATTAAAATATATATATATATTAGAAATAATTAATTAATGGATAGTTCTGTTAAAGCACAATATACTGAAAAAAAACCACCGCGTAGAAAAGCACCAGTAAGGAAACCAAGAGTACCAAAAGAACCTGATATTGTCCCCATTATTAAATCTTTAATAAGTCCAGTTGAAAGAGTTGCGATTAGACAGGGACAGGCAAGATTACTCGCAGGTGAAACTATTAACCGTGCTATTAAAGGTGCTATAGCGAGAAAAGCAGTTAAAAATGCTGTTGCAAACAAAGCGATGAATACAGCAGGTGATGTTTTAAAATCGGCATCAATTATAAATCGCGCTATTAAATCAAAAATTGCAAGAAATGCTGTTGCTAAAATGAAGGCAAATGATGATGCAATCACAGTCCCCATACCTAAAGCAAAAAAGGAACGCAAAGCAAAACCAGTTTATAAAATAAGTTATGCCGCTGCTCTTAAAGAATGGAATATGAACCATAACCGTGGAATGTACTGCAACCCCAGAAAAGGAAGTACCGAATATAAAGCAGTTATTGCCCTTCGTCTTTAGGTGCGTTTACATTCTATACATTTATTTTCTTTCTATATAATAAGTAGAATGGAGAAATATAATGAAGGAAAAATATATTTATTAAAATGTAAAAATGACCCAAATTTAATATATGTAGGTTCAACTATAAATACTTTATATAACCGTTTAAAATGTCATAGAGCAGACAGTAAACTTAAACCTAATACATTACTTTATAAAACTATTAATAATGATTGGGATAATTGGACTATAACGCTATATGAAAACTATAAATGTGAAACAAAACAACAATTGCAAAAACGAGAAGGTGAGATAATTAGATTATTTGGAAGTTTAAACACCAAAATTGAAGGTAGAACTCATAAAGAATATTATGATGAAAATAGAAATGCTGTTTTAAAACAAAAGAAAGAATATTATACTGCTAATCGTGATAAAATACTTGAAAGTAAAAAAGCATATTATAATGATAATAAAAAAATAATAAGTATGAAAAGTAAAGCACGATATATATATAATAAACATACAAAACATCATTATAGTAATATAAAAAATGAAGATGTACCTATTTCTTGCTCTTTATGTATGCTTGAACAACCTCTGTTAATATAAAAGGTTTATCCATACCTTTATTATTTTTTATAACATTATATTTAGATGGTTTCGCCTTTGATGGTGTTGTCATATACTAATATAACGCAATATTTTAATTTATTCATTAATAATCAAATAAAAAATGTATAGGTTTAACTGTTTTAGTTATAACTACTTCAGGTTGTTTAGGTGGTACTTTTGCTATTCTTGATTGCAAATTAGGATTTTTATATTTATTATCATCATTAACGATTTCCTGCATAACAGTTTCAATAGGTTTTGGTTCACTTAAATCTAATGTATTAACCGGTTCTTTAATTTTACGAGGTTTTGATACTTTAACAGGTTTTGGTGCTACAACTACTGGTTCGGGTTCACAACTACATTCAGGTTCAGGGTCATTAATTAAATATTCTTCTTTAGTAAGTTTAGCATCATCTTTAATATATTTAGGTGGTTCTGGTTTCTTAATTTTAATCGCCTTTGGTTTGGTAAACTTAACCTGTTCAGGTTCAGGAGCAGGAGGTTCAGGAGCAGGAGGTTCAGGGATTGGTTCAGGTAATAGTTTTGCATCACGCTTTGCTTTCTTTGCTTCGCGTGCCTTTTTAAGTAATTCCAGTCTTTCATCATATGTTAATGCCATTTATATATCTCTATATCTCTATATTATTATATAGAAAATTATTTATAATTATTACACACAAATATTTGATGTTGACGGGCAAAGTTTAACCCAACCATTTTTAATCACTTCGGCAACTTCCATCTCTTTATTCTTTTTATATGCTTCATCATATGATTTAATTTGTTCCGCAACTTCAGGTGGTATATATGGTTGATTAATGGGATTATCAGGTGAATATGCATAATCAATACGAGGTGTTTCAAAAACTAAACCATTCTTTAAATGTTCGGTTGTATGTGCTTTTAATGCTTCAATTTCCTCTTTAGTGAGGTCTTGTTTACCACCTTTGCGTTCCCTTATTGTCATTTTAGCAGCAATACTTAATAAAAAACTTTGATTTTTAGGGATACTTATACCTAACAAATTTGTCCCTAATGAGATAAGGTAATCATATTCTACTTTATCATCATCATCATAATCACTTGGGTATATAATAGCAGTATTATCAAACATTTATTATTTATTATATTATCTATTTAATAGAAATATATTATTTTAATAATGATAAACACAATAAAATTAAAAAATATTAACGCGGAAGTTAGGAAATATAAAAAATATAAAGCACCTCAACCGAATAATAAGAGTTTACCTCCCTTGTGGTTTAGTATGATTAGCGCATCACCAAAAGGTGCAGGTAAAACTTATAATACCATTCAATTATTGACAGCATATGAAGAAAGTGGATTTACATTTGATGGCGAAATAGCAGAAATGAGAGTTATATGGTTTAGTGGCGCGACCGCATTCAGTAAACAAAATGCAATTATAAGAACACTAAAAACACTTCACGAAGATGATATACACGAAGTTAATGATAAAAATAGCGAAGTATTCCAACAGGTATATGATAAAATATTAACCGAGAAACAGGAAATTGAAAAATATAATGAATATCGTGATATATATAAAAAGTTTATTAAAAGTGATATTAATAAATTAACTGATTTGGAATTAATGGAATTAGAAGATAAAGATTATATAAATCCTGATGAAGACCCTGATGCACCTGAATGGAAAGTTCCACGCATTACATTTTTCGTATTAGATGATTTAATTGCAAACCCTGTTGTATTTGGTTATAAAAAAAATAATTGGATTAACAAACTTGTAATTAAACATCGCCACGATAGTGATGTACTTGTTCCTATTAATTTAATTATGATTTCTCAAAACTTTAAAAGTGTACCTACAATTATTCGTAAAAATAGTGATATGTTTGTTTTATTAAAAAATAGCAACCGAAAGAAAATTATTGAACAGGTTAGTGATGAAGTGGGGTCAATATTAAGTATTGACCAATTCACCCGTTATTATGACTATATAACAAATATACCTTATGGGTCGCTTATAATTAATGTGCATAAAGATGAAGACGAAGGGCGAAGGGTAAGAATGGGTTGGGACAAAGTTCTTACTATTAACGATATTAAAAAATGCAAATGTATTAGCGAAGGTAAACCCTATGGTAGTTGTGGTTTAAAATAAAAATATATGTTAATATTAGAATAAGAATTATTAATGCCTCGTGGAAGACCTGCAGGAACAACTACTGGTGCTGATACTGAAAAGAAGCGGTTAAACCGTGAACGCGTTGCTCGTCATAAAATGAAAGTCGCTAATGAAGTTGAAGCAATTGGTAATGACCTTATAGACTGTGAAAATGAAAAGAAAATATTAAATGCCAAAGTTAAAAACCTTACCACTATGTTAAAAAACTGTGATACACAAGTTGCATCAATTTTAAAGGATGTTAAAAATATGGGTACAAAAAAAACGAAAGCATCTACATCAACTAAAATGGCGGCTGCCTCAACAATAGCGGGAGCAATGAGGGGTAAAATTGCCCGTAATAAAATGAAAGCACAAGAGAAACAAGCGACATTTGATATATTGTTAAGATAAATATAATATAATTATATAATAAAGAATGACAACAATAACAAAAACCCAAGACTTTTACATAGATACAGCAACATCACCTAATAAAGATGATATAAATATTGTATTATCGCATCCCATAGTAATACCTGAAACAAGCAAAGCATATATAACAATTAAAAACTTTACGATGCTTAATAGTATATATAATATAAGTGCAGATTTATTAAATAATACTATACAAATAATAGCAACTATTCAAAACTATAATGAAAATAAAAGTGGTAGTAGTATCCCGTTATTTGATACAACACTATTATTTAAAAATGCACCTCCTGAATTATATCACCCATTAGCGGGTATAATTAGTTGGAACGGAACAACTCATTTTGAAACTCTTACAACTACGCTATATGATATGTATTTTTATAATACATATATTGATACAACTAATACTAATGTATCACAAAACAGTTCGTATTTAAGAAATATATTTGACCCCTTACAAAATAATACAACCCATTATGTGAGGATTAATAGCGAGGGTTATATTATATTTAAAAAGAACTCCGGTATAACTGATGGGGATTTTTTAAGAAATGTATTAATTGCTAAAAAATATACTAAACCTACTAATCCGGTATATGCATTAGCGCCAGCAACTGATACATTTAATGTATACGGTTCATATGATGGGATAACTTGGTTTGAAACTATTAACTATTTTGACCTTTATACGATGGAATGGACTGCATCCGACCTAACATCAAATACTTTAACAAAAACAGTTAATTTTGGTGTTAATTTTGATAGTGATTTTTTATATTATAAAATTACTTTTGGTTCAACTCAAAATACCGAAGCAAACTACGCATATTTTCAATATACTAAATGTTATTTAACAAAATATGAAACGACTGAAGTGGTGCAAACCGACCAAACACAACAAATAACTAACATAACTATACCTGATGGAGTATATAGTATTAATTCATTAAATACTTACTTAAATACAGTATTCAGTATAAATGGGTATAATAATTTAAAAGCAAATTATATTGATTATAACTATAAATGGACTATTAGCAATAACGAACCACCGTATAATTATAACGGTTTAAATAAACAAGATTTGCAATTTAATCTTAATTTCATATTTAATAAAAAACTATCAAAAATGTTAGGTAGTAATGATAATGTTTTTAATTTTAATTTTGGACGCGTTGGAAGTTTTACATCACCTAAAACAATTAATTTGTCATCATTTAAAAAACTTTTAATAACTTCTAATTTGAAATTAACACATACCCCCATAACTAACTTATATAATACCGATAAAAGCGAAGGGGTAGGTGATGCATTATTATGGATAGATAGAGATGTTGCACCATTTGAATATATTAATTGGATTAATCCTACTGATTACCATCTTGAAATTGATAATAAAAATATTAATAATATAAAAATAAAAATATTAAACGAGTTTTCACAATCAATAATATTACCTTCTTATTTAATATGTTTTAATATATCTGTAATGGACAAATAAAAATGTTTGTATTATATTAGATAATTAAATGTTTCCCGCGCTTGTTGCTCCTGCGGTAAGTGGGTTCGCGAGTATGATACTACACGAGGTAAAAAATCAGGCATTAAAATATGCACCTGATATAATTGACGATATGCTTATGAGGGGGCGTAATAATTTACAACGAATGGTAGGAACTTATAAAACTAAAACATACCTAAAGAAAAATAATAAACCAAATAGAACTATTAAAATGCCTCATCGTAGACCTCGTAGACGATTTGGTTAAGTAATTAAAGTATTTAAAAATTATCTATATTACCTAATTCAACACTTGGTGTTCCTGATGATGGTGGTGTTCTTATTCTTTTTTTAAAATCTACTATTTTAATTTGCAATGGTAGTTCTTCATCATTAAATAACATATTTACCTGCCTTTTAATACTTGTATTAATATCACTAAACTCTATATCATTAATTAAATTATCAAACTTAATATTATAAAGATGCAAATCTTTTACATCATCATTTTCAATTTCGCTTACTAATAATAAAAATGTTTGTGATAGTTTTTTAAAATTGTCTGCTTTCTCGCTCGCTTTAATACTATTATTAAGTGATATAATAAGAACTGATACACTATTAACTATAATATTTGCGAGTTTTACATCATTACCATCAGTTGTTAAAGAATTAATAATTGCCATAACCGAACTGGTAAGCACTAATGGGATATTAAAAAATAATTTAATTCTACTCCAATATATATTAGCGAGGTTGCAGGTTAAACTTAATGCTTCTGCTTTACTTTTTAATATATGTAATTTTTGTTCTGTTATATCCATTCTCTAATATAATATATTATTTTTATTATGATGTATACGCCTGTCGTTTCATATCAATAAACAAACGGTCATCTTCATCAAGTTCTTCAATTGCAATAGCAATATTTACTTTACTATTACCTATACCATTACCATATTTATCAGTTAATACAAGGGTAAAAGTATCAAATGTTTGTGCAGGTATACTAATGGGAGGCATATCTCCATCATCCATTTCAATACCATTAATATAACCCACACCTATAGTTATATCACCATTACCATCACTATTATAATAAGATAAATGGTTATATATAATATTTCTTACCTTAATTGTCATACGATTACCTTCCTGTTCCTTACCAAGTTTTGTAGTTATAATAGGAGGTGAAGCATTAGCATCAAGATATATTGAAGTAGTTGCAACAAATGATGCTGGAGGTGCTTCAAATAATGCTATGGGTGGTGCTAAATATCCATATCCACTACTCATTAATCTAATATGTGATACTGATGTTGCTAATAAAGTTATACGACCACCTACTGCTTGAACTGGTACTACTGTTCCTCCTGATGGTGTAATAGTTGTAGTATTAATAAAACCTGCACCTCCTGTTGTGGGCGCTGCAAACGCAGTAATACGCCCCAGTGCAATAGTTGCCGCTAAACCTCCTGTTGGTTGCGTAGGTGCTACCAGTGCTGGAGGTGTTGCTACAAGTCCTGTTTGCGATGGTAAATAATTCGTTCCTGCTGTCAAAAGAGTGACGGCAGATATGCGTCCGCCTACAACATCAGCATTAGCAGTTGCACCTGAACCACCTATAGTAAGTGTTGCAGTTGCCTGTGTACGCGTTGGTGCAGTTGCTATAAAATATGCGTTGCTCAAATTAGGTAAATACCCCGTTCCACCAGTAAATGTAATGCTCGTTATAGTTCCTACACCTGAACCGCTCATAGTTATTGTTAATGACGGCGCTGATTGTGCACCAGTTCCATTTAAAGTTGATGGTATAGTTAAGGTTGGTGTAGCGGTATAATAACCACCACCATCTTCTACAATAATTGATGTAATAGTACCAATTGGTGATGTTGTAAAATATACTTTTGCTGTTCGTGCATCAGGTGGTGATATTAATAATGTAGGTGTTCCTGTATACGCAGTTCCGCGATTTACAATTGTTAAACCATTAACTACACCCCCTGCGGATACAGTAGATGTTATTACTGCATCTCTACCACCGCCCTCATTTTGTATAGTTATTGTTGGTGCGGTATTATAACCAGCACCTGCTGTTCCTATTGAGACCGTTCCTATATGAGTTCCCGCGGGTATACCGACAGTTAACCCAGTAGTTGCACCATAATATCCATTTAGTGTTGGATTACTTACCGCCAAACCAGAACATACCCCTGAAGCATTTGTATTAAATGTGATTATAGCAGGAACTTGTGTATGATTAAATACTAATGTAGGGGATGATGTATAACAACCATTTGTAGTTGCATTAGTAATTGAAACACCTGTTATAACACCTGATGTTGCTGTTGCTGTTCCTGCAACAACTTGAGTTGCTTGTGGTGGTAAAATAGTATATGTAGGTAATGCAGAATATCCTTTGCCTGCTGTTCCAACTGCCATTGATGCTATTGTTCCTGCTGATATAGTTGGTGTAATAACTAAACCTGTACCATTAGTTCCAGTATTATTAACAGTAATCATATTAGCGGGGTCTCCACAATAACCCGCACCAGCAGTAATAACAGTAATAGCAGTAGTAGCAGTTGACCCACCGGTTGTTCCATTAATTGATGTGGGTTTCATATAAGCAATTGCTGATGCATTTTTACCTGTATCACTAATAAATGTAATAGTAGGTTGAGATACAAAACACGCATCACTATTTGTTCCCGTTCCTGATATTACATTTAAACTTTCAACACCTGAACCTCTATAATCATTTGAGTATTGTCTAATATATAACCGTGATTTATCTTCAATAGAAATTGATGGTATACGAAATGTGAACTCTTTACGATTAGTATCAACATAAACGGCATTATCAGTATTTAAATAAATAATCTTACTTAATTTCTTAATTTTCTTATAATACATTATTTGTTATATTTGATATTCTAATATTAGAACATATAAAAAAATGAGAGTTAAATCAGTAAGCGTTTACCTTTAATAATCTATAACTAATGATGGATTAGCACCGAGCACATTATGTCTTGCGAGCGGTTGTCTTGTTTGTTCAATACTTTCTAATATTTTTAGATTTCTATTATTAGTATATCCTTGTTGCGGTGGTTGAATATATTGTAATTTATCAATTATGGTAGGTTTATAATTAGTTTTATTTAATAAATCTTGACCAGCACCCATTAAATTACCATTTTCATATAAATTAGTATGAGGATTATCATTAGATATTATTGCATTAATTGAATTTACATTATTTAATCCGCCTTTACTTACCGAATTACTTAACTCTTTATCAATTAGTTTAGCATAATTAAAACCATAACCATTAATATTTTTAGCGTTGTATGCCTTTTCAGTTGCACCTCCGTTAATCATTTATTATTTCTAATATATATTTATATTTTAATTTGATATATTATAAAAAAAGTATACATAATTATTAAACTACACTTATTTGGCGACCATCGCCTACTTCTAATACTCTTGAAGATTTTACAATTAGGATGGGGTATATAACTTGAGTACAGGCAGTATCAAATGTAGCAGTCCAATTGATTGCAGCAGAAGCACCTTGAGTATTAATTCCTGACAAATAAAATGTATCGGGGTTAAGTAGGGAAAGGTCTTGGAAACACGCTGCCCAATATTTAAAAAAATGGGAGAGGGAAACGCACGCAGGTGTATACCCTTCAGCACCAGTTTCTTGGTTCTCATAACCGAGTGCCAGTAAATTTTGTTGGTGAATTTCCAGAGGATTGAGTGGGGCAAAATTGTATTGGCGATTGTTAATTGAAAACACCGATGTTCTAATGAATTGCAAATCACGCAACATATTTAGGGTATTGAAAAACCCATCACCATACTTTGAAGTTCGGGTAGAACCAGTATTACCATTAAAAGCAACGGGGTCGCTTAAGTATTTATATATGTTTGTGACCGTTCCTCCAGTATCATTAGTAGTATAACCAACCATAGTTTTAGGGATAGAAGTAATACCATCAGCAGTTAGGGCAGTTCCAATTATACAGTCTAAACTTGATGCAGACACATAACTGGAAACATTTATACCAGCAGACTTGGTAGTAGCAGGGAAGCGAATAACATTATAATCATTAAAACCAATCAGTTTATCTTGATTAGAAAGTAGTTGATAATATTCATCACTACCGAATGAATAACTTTCAACCAGTAAATAAAGTTGTGAAAGTTCAAATGAATTATCATTATAAGATACAACAGTAGTTTCCGGAGTTCCACATAACACACCAGCAGTATCAAATTGAATTGATACTATAACTTCGCCCATAGCATCTGTATTCCAAATAGCGGTAGACGGGTTCAATATACCCATAAAATGGTTGATACAAATACGCTCATTAGATAAGTGAGCGGTTGCATTACTTAAAATATTAGTTGCTGTAAGTAAAACAGGATTAGCGCCATCAACAGCGCCATCAACAAATCGGGTTGTGCTGTCAAAGTTCTCCCCAAAACGCTTTGTAAGATTACCGTAATTAGTGTCCATATAGGTAGTATATACTAAATTATAATCATTTATGATTTGGCAGGTGACCCCGTTTACCGCAACTGATAGGCGCTTAATTAAAGTGCTGGTATATTTAGGTAAAATTGCAACATTTGTTCCAGTAGTAGTAATACGAGAATGAAATTGAAGACTGTCCATATTTAGGATACTTCCAATAGGTAGGCGGAATGTACATATATCACTTGGTATACATTTATCACGGTCTGCCATAATTTTAATTTGCTGCTTGCTAAATCCTCCGGATAATTTCTTTAAATTTGTCATAAAATTTTTTGGTAGTGCATTTTCAACATTTTCAAATACCATTACTTATTATTATTCTAATATATATACAACATTTTAATTTTAAAAAATATATGAGTATAATAGAATATGGCAACAACCTTTAATGACGCCTTACAACAATATAATATAGGAACTTCATCAACTACAAATATTAATGATGGTAATATAAGTATACCTGAAGGTAGTGAAACATTAAGCGATTTACTCAAATTAAATTACGATTTTAAAGATACGCCACTTTTACCTAATGATAGAAGTTATAATATATATATTTGGAATAATAATGACAACGGGGAAATTAGATTTTATACAAAAGACGCAAAAAATAATAATAATTTTAATAAAAATGTATTTTCAGGGTCATATAATGAACCGCGGTTAAATTATAACACAAAAATTGGTAAAGATGGTAAATTATATTTTTGGCATAATTATTCAGTATTATTACCTACAAAATTGAGTGGATGGTATTCGGTTGTTGATGATATATATAGTTTAGCGTTAACACAACAAAATGCTGATATTATTATAGGCGCAAATACTGCTTCTATATTAACAATTAATAATAATGTAGGTGCATTAGCGGTTAGGGTATTAGCAACAGAAGAAGGGTTAGTATCAATAGGGACATTTGTTGGGACACAAGCAACATTAACAAGTGATACACGCTCAATGCTTTATGGTGTATGGGATTATTTAAATTTAGAGAATAATCCAATTATTCAAAATCAAATGAGTATATATCAAAATATTTTAGGAACTTATCGTATTAATCCATCAGCATTTAATAGCGCAGAGCAACTTTTAAGAATACAAGCATCAAGTGCATTATCATCATATCGTATTAATCTCGCTAATAATTTTGCTAATGGTATAGGTCTCGCAGCGTTAGGTGCTGGTGCTTTAGCAGGTATACTATATGTTGCAGATGAACAACAAAAGAAAAATTATTCAACCGAAATATTACGAGTTAGTGATACATTAGAAAAACGCGAAATATCCACAGTAAATAATACTATAAATCATACACGAATTACAAGATTAACAGGCGCTGGAGGATTTCCTTTAACTAACACCGAATTTTTAATTCCCATACAAAAAAATGCAGTTTTAATTATAGGTATTGATAGCGAAGGAATTGCTAATATATTATTAGTAGACCAAATTGGTACATCATCGTTTGCAGTAAATGAAAATATCACGATAAATAGGGCGCTTTTAAATGGTAGTGGCGGTAATTTAGTTTTAACTATAGCATCATTAGGTACGCTTAAAGAATGGGCAGAATTAAAAACAACATTTTTACAAAATAAAATAATTAAAATTGATACTAAAAATAGGCGTAAAGCAAATGTAATAGGATATGATGATATAAATCCCACGCATTTTACAAAAACAAATATTTCATATAATGATAATGATGGAAATATAAGCGAAACTATACCTTATAAATTTTTAGAAATTAATGCTAATTATAAACATCCAACCTGTATACAAGCAGACAGTTCAACTAATGCTAATACCGCCGCGGTTGCTGTTAAACTACAAACTAAACGAAAAATTGCAAATGTAGATTTTGATGGAACTGCTAATATTGATATAAGTTATACCGACCTAACAAATAAACCAACGAGTTTTAGCGGTAATATAGGTATTGGTACAACATCATCAGCATCATATAATTTAGATATTTATAACCAATCTACTGCAAGAATAAGAATACAAAGTAGTTCAGATTTTGGTGCTACATCATCTATTGAGTTTCGTAAGGGGGTTGTTCCTGATGTATGGAGTGATTATAGATTAATAAATGATAATAGCACTTTTAAACTACAATATGAAAATGCTGATTTTCCTTATAGTAATGATAATAATATAATGACTTGGAACAGAATTGATGTTGTTAATTATATACAAACACAATTTAATGCTAATGTAGGTATAGGAACAATACCGAGCGTAATCGCAACATATAAATTAGATGTTTTAGGTGATATTAAAGCAACTGCATTTCGTGGAGATGGAGCAAATATTACAAATCTTAATGAGAATAATTTAAATTTAACAACTGCTAAACTATACCAAAACTTTAATACGACTAACTTTGCAATTATTGATGATAAGATAGATTTACCACCTAATTATTCATTTAATATTACAGATTATGATAGTCAAACTTTATTTAGCGTAGGTGTAGAACGAAAGTATAAGGGCAAAATGACGGCAAATTATGACGATAGGAACGGTGTTTATAAACTTATAACAACAGACAACAGAACCGATAATAAAGCGGTTTTAAATTATAAGGTGGGCGATAAGATAAGTATTCGTAATACAGCGAATACAGTTAATGATTACTTATCAGAAGGTGGTTTTAAATATTTTAATAGTTTATTGTTAATGAAGCGACCAACTAACAGACCTCTTAATTGGGCGGTTAGTGATGCGTATAGTGTTTTAATGTATGAGTGGTTTAGTAGCGATGGTTTAGAAGGAAGACCAGAAGCAAGAGTTCGTACACCTACTAATAGATATTTTCCATTCACTACGGTTATCACTTTCATTATTGAGGCAGGTTTTAATTATTATTTAGCGAAATTATATAATACGGTTGAAGTTTCTGGTGGTACTCTTATCGTTGTATCATCAGGATATGGCGACGATGTTAATGATTTTAATAGGGCGTTTGGAGCAGGACAAACATTTAAATTACAAATAACAGGAGCAACATTTGCCGATGATTATATGCCGAAGGATTATATGTCAGCGGATATAGGCATTGCATCAGCACAGAAACTCGGTGGCGTTAAGAAGGGACGAGGTGTTGCTATTGATGCGACAACAGGAGCAATAGATGCAGTTCCAGTATCCAGTGATTTAATAAATAGTATGAATGTAGACCATTTTACAAATAATTTAGCAACTGGTAAAATTGACTTTAAAACATCTTTAATACCTGCTACACCAACATCGGCAAATCTTGTAGGTATATTAAATACAACACAATTTGAAAATAATACAGGAACAAATAGAGTGGATATTAAAAATGATTGGAAACCAGCAGGTACAATATTGGCGGATAAGGCAGTTAAATTAGAGACATCACGAAATATAGCAGGTGTTGGTTTTAATGGAACTGGGAATATTGATATACCATATTTTAATTTAATAAATAAACTAACAGCAGGGAGTGGTATATCAATAACAGCAGGAAGTGCTACAACATCACCTGAAATATCAGCAACCGCACAAACGCCTACATCAGCATCATTAGTAGGTATATTAAATACAACGCAATTTGTAAATAATACTGGAACGAGTAGAGTTGATATTAGTAGTACTTATGTAGCACCAAAAGCAACTATATTAGAGACATCACGAAATATAGCAGGTGTTGGTTTTGATGGTAGTGGAGCAATAGCAATCCCTTATGATAACTTAACATTTAAACCGACTGCGGGGACAAATATAACAATAACTGCTGGAAGTTCTACATTATCACCAATAATAAACGCAACATCACAAGCACCTACATCAGCATCATTAGTAGGTATTTTAAATACAACGCAATTTACAAATAATACGGGAACGAGTAGAGTTGATATTAGTAGTACTTATACAGCACCGAAAGCAACTATATTAGAGACATCACGAAATATAGCAGGTGTAGCATTTAATGGTAGTGGTCCAATAGATATACCATATTTTAATACGACATTTAAACCAACAGTAGGTAATGGTTTAGCAATAACAACAGGTTCAGCGACTGCATCACCTAATATCACCCTTAATTTATCAGCATTAGGAGATATAGCAATAAATACTGGGGTTAATCCAGCAACTATCGGCGTATCATATACATCAGCAAATCTTATAGGTGCATTTAATACAACTGACTTTGTAAATACGGCATCTAAAATAACATTATCAAATAATACAAGTAATTATGTAGCAAGAGTTAATACCGAATTGACAACTGCGTTAGGAACAGCAATATCAGCAACACAACCGAAGATAATTAGCACAGCAGGACAACTTATAATAGGGAACGGTGATGGATTAACGACAACAAGCACAGGTTTAACTTGGACTTCTGGAACTACAACTTTAAATGCTACCAATTTAACTACCGCCAATTTAGCAGTATCAACACAGGCAACAATTACTAAACTACTAACAGCAGGATTAGATGCCGATATGTTTATATTAGCAAACAACGCAACTAATTCATTAAGATTTAATCAAGTTTATCAAGCATTAAACGACCAGAAGTGGATATTGAAACAGAAATCTAATAATATAGATTATAATATATTTAATTTTCGTGGTGGTAAGATTGCGGTAGGAACACAAGCAAATCCAGCGTATATGTTAGATGTTGTAGGTGATATAAATATTACTGGTGATTTTCTGAAAAACGCAAATGTATATAAACCAGCAAACGCAGTTTTAGCAGATAGTGCGACAACGGCAACTAAATTAGCAACAGGACGGAATATAGCAGGAGTATTATTTGATGGAACGGGAGATGTTGTTGTTGATTATTTTGCAACTACTAACAAACCTATCATATTACAACCTACAACCACTAATTTACAATTAGTATCAGGGTATACTTTCGCAGTTCCAGGTAATGTTTGTATTGGTTCAACCGCTATTGCTACTAATGTTTTACAAGTTGGGGCAGGTGGTAGATTACGAATATCTAATGGAACAACTGATTATACTTTATTGGGAACTATTGATACTGATGGTGCTACAAATACATCAATTGTTATATCAGGAACTACAAGGGCAACTAATGCTGGAAATATACAATATTTAGCAACAGCATCAGGAGGTAGTCATATATTTTATACAGCATCTGCTACTACACGAATGACGATTAGTAGTAGTGGTGTAAATATAAATGATAATTTAGGTGTTAGTGGTAGGGTAGGAATTGGTACAGCACCACACGCAACATATAAATTAGATGTGTTAGGTGATATTAATGTATCAGGTGCATTTCGTGTTGGTGGTGTTGCGTTGGCGAATAGTTGGAGTGCGGGAACACCATCAACAAATATATATTATAATCTTGGTAATGTTGGTATTGGAACAACTAATCCAGTATATAAACTTCATATTAAATGTAATTATAGCGATGTAGCAGGTTCATTACATTTAGATGCAGGTGATACTACCGACCCTAATAAATATGCTTTAACTATATATCCGTATGTTATAGCAGGTGGTGAGGTTGGTTATAAGTTTAGAACGCAAAATATGACTGGTGGAACTAATACACCATTAACCCTCAATAATTATGGTAATGTCGTAGTTCAAGGTAATTTAAATATGGGTAGTGCGACCATTAATGGTGATACATTTATAACATCAAGCAGATTAGTTTTAAGAGGAACTAATCCTACATTATATTTACGAGATACAGACAATCGTTCAGGTATGATACATATGAACGGAAATAGTATGTATTTCTTAAATGCGAGTGGAAACGATAGTGAAACTTGGACGCAACAAAACGGTCAGGATTGGGCGTTTAGACTTGATATGAATACTAATGAGGCAAGATTTGGAGGTCATACTGTTTTTGCTACTAATGTTTGGAATAATAGTAGTGAGAATGAGAACAGAATATATTATGCTGCGAGTGGAACGACATATATTAGAGGTGCAGGTAATTCAGCAACAATAAGTATTCTATTTAGGTCTACTACTCAATTTGATATGGGGTATTTTAATGCGAGTGTATTTTGTTGCTACGGACCAGTCAATTTAAGTGATAGGCGTATTAAACGAGATATTGTAGAAATTAACGATGAAACCGCTTTAAATATGATATTACAAGTTCAACCTACCACATATTATTATAGAGATGAAACAAGAAATAGGGGTAATGGTAAAGTATATGGATTTATCGCACAGCAAATTAAGGAGGTTATACCTGATGCCGTCCATACTACGAAAGAGATTATAGCGAATATTTATAAAACCTGTTTAGTTTATAACAAACGAGAAATATATTATAGCATACCGAAAGATGTAGCGATAGATACAGAAGTCCATATATTAGATAAGGAAGGAGGGGAGAAGGGTAAGCGTTGTAAAATTAAGGAAATATATGACGATTATTTTGTAATTGATGAGGATATTGATGGTGATGATTGTTTTGTATTTGGTTATATGGTTGATGATTTGAACGCATTAGATAAATCATATATATTTACTCTAAATGTATGTGCAACGCAGGAATTACATAGGAGAATGGAGGCACAAAATGTAATTATAAAATCACAAGATGAACGCATTAAAGAATTAGAATTGAAGGTTGAGCGGTTATTAAATTATCTTACATTATAATAAGAAGCGAAGCGGATGCCTGTAAAATATGTGCAGTTAATTAAAGGAACTGGTGGTAAGAAATTCAAAGCAGTATTTTATGATGCTATGAGAAAAAAAATATCATCAGCAAGTTTTGGTGATGTTGGGTATGATGATTATACCACTCATCAAGATATGAATAGGCAACAGGCATACCTAACAAGACACTCAAAAGAAGATTGGGAACTTTTTATGAAACCTGCAAGTTTAAGTAGGTATATTTTATGGTCTAAACCATCGCTTTCAGGGGGATACAAAGCGTATCGTCAGCGGTTCGGTCTGGAACTTTTTTGATTAAATTAATGTGATTTTATGAATCGCTTTGGGTTTAAACCCTATTAATTATTATATAAATATATAATAACGCTACGCTATGCCAAAGAGAACTACGGAAGAATACCAAAATGATTTTGATAAAAAATATAAAGATTATTTAATCGGTAAAGAAGGGGATTATATATGCTCTAAATGTAAAAAGATTTATTGCCCTACACCTGATGATGTTAACAGGAAGGCGATGCATACTTATTATAGGTGTTGCGGGATATGCAGATTATATATATATAATAAATCACTGGAATATAAAAATAAGATTTATTAATTATTTTTATTTATCTATAAGTTATATAAAGAATGAAAAATCATTATTATACATCTTATATCGGTAATAAACGCAACGAAATTAAAGATATATTACCATTTATTGATTTAAATAATATTACAACCATTTTAGAACCATTTGCAGGTTCTTCTGCTATGAGTTATTATATATCAACATTATACCCTAACAGGTTTAAATATATACTAAATGATAATGATAAAATCAATTATAATTTATTTAATATATCGCGAGACATCGTACAAACAGAAGATTTTAATGACAAAATAAATAAAATTATTAATGAATTTAATACATATACAGACGATGTAAATCGTAAAATATTTTATAATAGTATTGATAATAAAACATTAGAAGGGTATATATTTAAATTTAAATATTATAATATTCGTATGGGGATGTACCCTAATATGGTAAGAATAAATAAAATTAAACTCTTTAAACTTCAAGATTATCCCATATATGATTTTTATAATAATGAAAATGTAATATATGAAAATATTGATGGTATAGATTTAATAAATAAATATAATGAGAATGATGACAAACTATTTTTATTAGACCCTCCTTATTTGGCGAGTTGTAATGTTTTTTATAATCAAAATGATGCAAATGTTTATGAGTGGGTATTTAATAATAAAACAGTTCTATTAAATAGTAAAAATAAAATAATGTTTATATTAGAAAATATATGGATTATTAAATTATTATTAAAGGAATTTAAAATAGTATTTGAGTATGGTAAAATTTACAATTTATGTCATAAAAAAACCACACATATAGTTTATAGTAATTAATTATATAATATATAAGTATAATGTGGATATATTACATTGGTGTTATATTTAAATCTTATATGGGAATTAATTTAGGATTATCTTTAATACAATTAGGTGTTGACTGCATCATATCAGGGTTGAAGTTGTTGGTTGTTTAATTTATTAATCATCATTATCATTTGATTTTTTTGGTGGTTTATATATAATATTAGTATATCCTTTACCTTGATTACCATTAACTCTAATATTAGTTATTGTTTTTTTACCTATAGTACACGAAATTAAAGCAGTAGATATATTTTTGGTTGTAAATGGTTTATCATATCCAGCATCTACTATATATTTTATAATATCTTGTGTTAGTAATTTTTCATTATCGTCAGTTGAATGTCTAAATATATTTAATATTATATCTTTTAATGTTAATGGTTTATCTTCTGTAATGACATTACACGATGCTTTTACACAATCAGGCATTTCCATATTATTAGCATAATGGTCTAATATATAAAGTATAAATGCGTCAATTATATTATTTTCTTGAATTATATCTTTAATATTTTCATTTTTAAGTTTAAGAAATGGTTGGTCTTCAATAAGTTTATCGTGTTCAACAAACTTTGATTTATAAATAAATTGAACACAATTTTCTAATGCATCAATTGGGTCAGGGTCTTTTAGTTCATTACACATAAACATAAGGCAGAATTGAGGGATAAACTCAAATGGGTCTGTGTGGTTTACACGCCCCATAATTCTATCCCCACCACTTGCAAACTTTTTAATTAAAGCACCATTTAATATAACATTTTCATTAACTTCATTAGATATAAGAAGTCTTTTATTACGAGCACAACACGCCCACATAAGATTTTTTTCTTCATCAGCAGTTTCTACTTTTTTAGATATAAATGTATTTGCATTAAATGTTCCTACATATACACCAAAAGCATTTTGTAATAATGTTGTTATTACTCCTTTACCACAATTTCTACTACCTTTATTTATATACCATTTTTTATCTTTAAAATGTCCTGCTAATATTCTTGCTAATGAATACATAAAATATTCCCGTTCATTTTCATCGGGATATATTGGTTTAATTACATTATCCATTAAAATGGTTAAACTGTTTTCATCATAAGTTGGAAAATCACGATTAATAAACTCTGTAAATTGAACATTAACCTCATTATATTTATATAGTTTATTATCAACAAATGAATACACACCATTTTTAAAAGGTAGATATTTTATAGATGTTTCTTGATTATTTTTTAAAAAATCATCATTTGTTTTAAAACCCATATGTAATACCATTTTTCTACATTTATTTATTGATGTTTCATCGCGATTGTAATATATATAATTTTTACCTACTTCTTTTTTAATAGGAGTTTCATAAATCCAGTTATATATTATATCATTGATAGTTTCAGCGTCGCCAGTCCATATATTACCTTTTTTTATATATTTATTTTTATTGCAAGTAAGCATTTTATCGCCATATTTAGATATTATAACATCACAGGCGTCGCCATCATCTTTTATAATTATTTCATCATCATTACTTAAATCATCTTCATAATTTTCAGGTATATTTAATGGTTCATTAAATGGTTTAATTGCTATTTCTAAATTATAACCAGTTTTATTTTCAATAATTGCAGAATATTTTGCTAACCATTCAGGGGTTGTTTTCTCCCTATTATTTTCATTATCTGGTATTTGTAATCCATCAAATATAATAGCACATATTATATAAGGTGTACCATCAATCTCAACATATAACATATTTTTATTTTTAAAGATTGTATAAAGTTCAACCAAGCATTTATTTTCAATATCACATAATACACGGTTAGTTGTTTTAGCAAATATATTATTTAATTCATTTTTACTAACTTCTTCATATATGTTTATATATTCAGGTAATGCAGATATTGCTTTATGTATATTCTCAAATTCACTCATCATATCCATCCAATTATCAGTATCATAAAGTGTTTTATTACCATTTAACATCGCAAGGAAGTTTATTTTACAATCATCTTTACTTATATCTAAATCATTAGACCATTTTGTTAATAGTATTTCTCTATTTTCAATATAATTATTTAAATACGGACATTCTATGTTATTATTTTTACATAAGGTAGATAATATAACAGGATGACAATTTTTAAAGTCTAAATCAATATATAATCCCTTACAAATAGTATGTCTAATTTTACGAGGTAAAGATTGAATACCTACGCCATTTTTAACAAACCATCGCCCTAATTTAGCGGTATATTTACGAGATTTTTGATAGGAGATTTTAATGAGTTTATTGTAATTGGCGTTGTATTTCTCACATATTTTTTTAGGGTCATATTCATAATCACTTTCTTTATCAACGGGACATTCGTGTTTATATTTATCCCAGTTTTTTACGATATATTTGAGTAATTGAATGTGTGCAACTTCCCCTAATTCTACAACCCCGAAATCTTTCTTAAATGTCATCCTTTATATTTATACTATCTATTATAATATAAGATAATAATTTACTCTTATATGCTTTTTTACTAAACTTTGTAAACTTTATTAAATTATAAAAATAAATAATTCAGCGATAAAACGCCTTTTTTAATTGCCATTTTCATCAAATATAAATATATTATTATCTTTAATATATTGGTATGCTTTAACATATCTTGACCCCATTTTGCAGGTACTTTTCTTTGTCATATCAATACGATATTGGCGATATTCTGCATCATCTTTATAGCGTTTCTCGTGGTATTTTTTCATATATTCGCGCATATATTCTTTTTTATTTTGTTTTGCAATTTCCTTTTTTGTAAGCGATATATCAGGAACTGATGGGGGGATTTCTTGAATTAATTCAACAATTACATCAGGAATTGGGATTTCTTGAATTTCTTGGATTGTTGCAGGTAGGAGTAAGGGGATTTCTTGGTTTTGTTCCATATATATAATATGTTTCTTTGTTTTGGTATGATGCCAAAAACTATCGTGTGTAGGATTTCCACCACATTTACATTTACTTCTCCATCGTCCATTTATAAAAATTGTTTCAACTATAAGGGGATTAGGAGGGGACATCTTTAATTTATTATTCTATATATACTACAATATATTAATTTAATCTTATATAGTTTTTTAATAAAATAATTCAGCGGGTTAACACCTTATAAATCTTCAGTCCCGAAGCGT
>Ga0209296_1001004_pt1 | contig 22924 bp, 25 predicted proteins | sample S_130206_EF_Meta_FD_187319 | JGI IMG/M metagenome (GOLD analysis project Ga0209296, IMG submission 187319) | Freshwater microbial communities from Lake Simoncouche, Canada to study carbon cycling - S_130206_EF_MetaG (SPAdes) (version 2) | ecosystem: Environmental > Aquatic > Freshwater > Lake ...
ACCCTCGCGCCCCCCGCACAAGTATTGCTCGAATATCCGCGTTCCATATTCACCGAAGGTACAATCTTAACGCAGATGTTCGAGAGATTTGGTGCCGAACCATTCTATAACCATTCTATAACCAATCTATAACCATTCTATAACCAATCTATAACCATTCTATAACCAATCTATAATCTCTCAACATAACAATTACAAACCATCATAACATCCACCAAATCTCTCGAACTCATACCTTTCAATCCGCTAACGCCGAGAGAATTCAAGCACAAAAACAACACCCCCGCGCCCCACGCACCAAACTCTCTCGTAATACGGCGTTCCATTCTTGCCAACGGCCGAATCTTAACGCAACATGTTCGAGAGATTGGGCGCCGGATGTTTTACGGTTAAACTATATACAATATAATCTCTCGGATGTATAACTTTGAATCTATTATATCCGAGAGATTATGTCAGGAATCCCACAATTAGTTTATTCTTCTTCTCAAACAAGTGAACAAACGATTTCATCTCAACCGGCTGATACCTCTATCTATTTCCACAGAGACTATATTCCGGAAGGCCAGCGCGTCGTTGTTACAGGTTCATTATATGAACCGCTGATATTGCCACTTGTAGAGAATATGTTTGATAAACCGATGTATTACAATGTAACGCAATTAGAAACAAACGACACCTTTATTGTGAAGGTGAAATCACATGCGACTGGCGGAACAGAAATCCTCGTGAGCGGTAGCAAACTTTCATTACCAGATGAATGTGTCAAAATAAACATCTACAACATATACGCGAGCGATACAGAGAGACTTGTTGAAGCGGTCTTTATCGTGGATTATAAAGAGAGAAGATGTAATAATGAGAATTACATTACAGACGCAGTTATGCTCGCACGGGTTGCTATCAGTTTCGCGTATGCTTATTTCAAAATTGACATCTTTACACTTCGAGACCATAGTGAATTCCATTGCAAAACCAGCCACCATAATTATAGGTTTCACCTCGCAGGTCGAGAACTGTTACAACACGGGAAAACGTGGTATCATCGTCATTTGAATGCGTGTATTTTATACCCATGGATATTACGCAAGATTACAGAATACATTGAATTCGTAGGCACGAAACCTCCTTGGAGCCTTCTCGAACCCATGCTCGCGCAAACAAATAACGCCGAGATATTGAAACCCATTTGGGATAAATCCGCGAGTTATAAAGATTTCGTATTGACATTATTGGATGAAAATGAGAGATTATCAAATGTAGACGATGATACGAAACAAAACTGTCATATACTACATCCATGGTTCAACAACATTTCATCTCAATACTTACAAAACCTTGCGGTGACGGACAACTTCATCTTGAGAGAATCCTTCCCATTTGTTGAAGGATTGAAAGTGGAAATTTTACCAAAAGATGATTACGCATCGATCCAGACATTACAGATTGGAGAGGCAAATTGTGGGCGCGTCGGATGGAATAGTGATGGGCATTGGTTTACCGAGAGAATCCGGTAAAATGAAAATACACACCCTCGGCGTCAACGGCACTCAATTTACTCGCCATATTTCTTCCCCAGCGAAGCAGGGGAATTGATCTGGTTCGGCTAATGCCGAACGATGCGAGCGAAGCGTCGCAGCGAAGCGTCAATCAGTCGTATTTTACTGTTATATCACGAGAGATTCGGTGCCGAACTAACCAACAACATAATATCTCAACACATCAATTACAACCCATTATAACAACCACCAAATCTCTCGACATCTTAACTTTCAATCTATACATTCTGAGAGATTTCATCTCTACTATTCTATATAGAAGTACGCGCATAATACACAAATGAATCTCAAAACCGGCGACCTCATCCTATGCGACGACCTCGAATACAAAGACTGGGGGCTCTTGAGCTGGTTCATCAAATTCTTTACAAAAAGCGACTTTTCTCACATCGCGATGATTGTAAAAGACCCCGACTTCACCAACCCGCCGATGAAAGGAACGTACATTTGGATGTCCGGCACATCGAACGTCCCTGACCCAGAAGACAATACGATGAAATTCGGCGTCCAATTCGTCCCCTACGACGAATACGTGAGTACATACGGCGGCAAATTATACCTTCGTAAACTACATTCCGAGAGATATTATGAACTCTTCACAACAGAGAACTTGAAGAAAATACACGATGTCGTATATGATAAACCATATGACATCGTAATCACGGATTGGATTGAAGCCTACTGTAAGAAAGACCCACACCCCCAAAAAACAAACCGGTTCGTATGTAGCGCCTTTATCGGTTATGTTTATACACAACTCACACTTCTACCAGAAGATACGGACTGGAGCATCCTATACCCCAACTACTTCTCTAGCGAAAACCCCGCGTTGCGCCTACTACATGATTCAAATCTCTCGAGAGAAGAACTTATCCATGTGTAATCATTCGTCGTCCTATGGAAAAATAATATAAAGCACGCTAGATGGTATCATACAAATGTCCTGTGAAATTTCTGTTGTATGCAGTTGCCGAAATGATAACTATGGTGAGAATTTATTAGACCGTGTGTGTTATTTTGTGAGGTCTCTTGACCGGTTTTCCGTTCCAATTGAAATTATTATTGTTGAATGGAACCCGTTAGAGGGTTATGCACCTCTCGCAGATATTCTTTCAAAATGGAATGATTTGGTGCCATTTCACCACCCAATACGCGTCATAACGGTTAGTAAAGAAAACCACGAGAGATTTATTAGCAAGTTTTCTTATACAGATGGATATAAATCATTTCAGGAATACCCTTCCAAAAATATCGGAATACGACATGCGAGGGGCAAATACATCATTCAAACCAATCCAGATATTTTTTATCCACTTTCCACTATTCGATCAATAGAGAACCTTATAAAGACTACAGATATACAAAACGTAATCTCTTGCGCTAATCCGCGCGGCAAACGTGTTGATGCGTTGGAAATTCACAATTTCCCATCAATTATGAATCTAAGCAGTAAAGACGAAGTGCTCGCCAACCTTATAAATATGGAAAATGTATTATTGGAGTTACGCAACTTGAAAAGAATTTCCATGGATGCTCTGGGGGATTTCATGCTTTTCAAGAAAGAGCACGCACTAAAGACAAAATCATTTAAGGAATGCCCAATCGCGCTTCATCACCATGAACAACCATTTGTGAATGAATTTGAAAAGCACGGATGGCCTGAAAATATTGTAGGTGGTATTACAATATATCATTTCGACCATTCAAGAGTATCTTATGAAAAGATCGATGAATGTAATAAAGCCAATCCCCCTAATGTAACGTCTGAATTTTTACGCTCTCTCGTAAATGACGATACTTGGGGATGTGCCGATTTGGTGTTGTCCGAGCGTGAAATACACACGCACCCGTAATAACTTATCCACACGAAATAATAATATAAAAACATTCATATCGATGTTATTATATTATTATGTTCAACTACACATTCCCACCTACATGTACGCACGTGAAGCTTGATATCGGTCTCTCATATAACGCGCCTCAAGCGCAAACATGGTTGTCGCATGAAGATAGCGGGCTGATGGTATTCGGGTTTGAGCCCAACCCTGAAAGTGTTGCGCGTATTATGAGTAAAGATAACAAGAACCAGCCCGGCCACGCCAACTGTCTCGAACACAAATATATCGACGAGGGGCGTTTCGTCATTCAACCGTGCGCTTTAAGCTCCGTGGAAGAACCGACGACCATGAAGTTTTATGTCAGCAGTAATGATTGTGGCACATCAAGTCTATTCCCAAATGATGAAACCCAACTTGGTAAAATCAAAGAAGTCGTCGATGTTCCGGTTTATTCTCTCAAAATGTTCTTCGACGGGTTTCCATGGGACAGGTTTGAATACATTGACTACGTAAAAATCGACGCACAAGGTTCCGATTTGAATATACTAAAGAGCGCTGGATCGTATCTCCGCGATCGCGTTGTATATGTAACCGCCGAAGGCGACGGGAATCAATATATCGGCGCTCATGAATGTAACACGCAAAACATCATTGATTATATGAAATCTCAGGACTTTGTTCATATTCGTCACCCAAGAACATCCGACCCAACATTCGTCAATAATAAATATTTAAAGATATCATCGTCGATTTACATAGAACAACTCTAATGTATTGTACAACCGGACGACGTGCCGACGGGTTCGGCGCACATTTTCAGAACATCCTTGTCGATATTCTTTATACGTATAACACTACAACTGACCATCGGTATGTTTTTCCGAATATCGCCAGTTTCGAACACAATTACGCCAATGAGCCCGATTTTGCCGACCGTTTGGTGCGTTATATGAACCTCCGTGAGCATTTTTCCATGAAGTCCGACTCAGCAGACACTTCGGCGAATATTCATCATTACTCCGTTAGTAATTATACCTATGTCGAAAATAACCTTACTCAATTATTGGCTAGCCCGACGATGGATTTAATAAAGTCGCTGTTTTATGCCGACAAGACAACGCCATATGATACCGCGTACTATAACGTTGCGGTTCATGTTCGTCGTCATAATAAAGAAGATAACCGCATCGATGGAACGAATACACCGGACGAATATTATTTGAACGTTATGAAGCATATTCGGGCAAATCATCGCAATGCTGAAAAGCCGCTTCGGTTTCATATTTATTCGCAGTGCGCTGACTCGGAGGGGGCTGAAGCAGCATTTAAAGAAAAGTTCATGAATACAGACACCGAATTTCACCTGAACGGTGATGTGATACCCACGTTCCACGGGATGGTATTCGGTGATGCGCTAGTAACGTCGGCGTCATCCTACAGTTATTGTGCCGCCTTTTTATGTAAGGGGGTTGTTTATTATAAACGGTTCTGGCATAAACCTTCTAATAATTGGATTGTTGGCGATTATCTGTCATCGTGATGACGTCCCTTTTTCTGCGGTGGTTCCGAGCTTGGTTGCTGCTCTTCGAGAGATTTCATCTCATTATATCATACATGGATAGATTTATGTATGTTATGGTTTCACTATCACCACCTCCTTCGCCACCAATTTAATCACCTTGGCGATATTCTTGTCATCACCATCCAGAACCGCGCGCGACATATTGAAATACTGTGTATTCTCATTCGTTGAACTGTTCTCGCATCTAGGGTTCTGTTTTGCCCATTCATTTACTAGGACAATATTCTTATGTTCTACAACCCTGACAGCATTCGTAATCTTGGTATTCACCGCGTCGTCGCGTTCCCACTTGTCGGCGTCCTTCACATAAAGCGTCTCTCGGTGCGCGTCACTACAATGGATCGGCCGCTTACATACATCCGTGTTTTTCAAACTGTCGATGAAGAGTTTCGACATTCCTTGGACGTAACCCATGCGCCCAAATTCATCCAAGTCGCTTATTTTCAAATTAATCGAACTCGCAAAATCGGTGATATTCATCGCGTCTTTACATTGTTCATTCAGGAAAAACTGGAGATTGAATGTATTATTATTCGTATTATTACTGTTGATTGTGCCTGTATAATTGTTGCTGTTGGTGTTGGTGTAGTTGACGGGGAGTGCTGCCGCCGCCACCGCCGCCGCTGCCGCAGTAGCCGCCGCAGTAGCCGCCGCACTAACCGCGAGAGATTGCTGATTACACATCATTTCTATGATTTTATTCTGAAACTCTTGGTTGTTCTTCAACATATCTATCATCAATCCTTTCATATCCTGCTCGGTAGTGGCGGTGGCAGCGGCAGCGGCAGCGGCAGCGGCAGCGGCAGCGGATGACTCGAGACTCGCATCACATGTTTTCCGATGCTTCCATAATCCGCTCTTGCTGTGATACTTATGGCCGCATCTCTCGCAGCTTTTATAAATCTGCTTGTCAAATATGAAAGCATGTTCTCCTGTAGGGTAATCTTTGGGTAAATCGGGTAAAATAGCATTGGTATGGTCTTGGGTAAAAGGTTCGCTGGCGGGTAAAATGAGACCATCGGCGGTTCGCTTGGCGTGCTTCACGGACGATGTGTGCCGAACGTAGTCCTTTTTGTTATCAGTTATGAACTGGCATATATCGCAACGAAACGGGTAATTGAGACCATGGTTCGCTGAGGTTCGCATCGGGTTTCCTAAAGTAGCCCTCGAAAAAAAGGCGGCGCGTTGAACGCGGGGTTGTTAAAATAGTTTCAGTAAGGAATATTTCGGGTATAATATACAAATGAGAGCATTATGCTCTAAATCCTATTTTCATGTTTTTTCTGTTTTTAAACCTACTCGTTTGGAAAAAAAGGACAAAAAATTTTTGTCCAAAATCCGATTTGGGCTCTAGGTTTTGAAACAAAAAATCAAACACCCTCTGTCATTCATAGGTATTCATTCACATAAAATGTCATTCATTGGGATGACCCATCCGTCCATCAACAGAATAACTTGATTATCTCAACCAATTCAGTATTTTCTTCATGTTCTATCCGGTCAATACATTCATCCATCGTTTCTTTCAGCTTCGTGAGTTTATCTTCTATATCCACCTTACTCACATTATTGTCTGGGTTAAAGCGTATGAATATCCACTTTCCGCTATGAATCATATAAACGTCATCATATCGTATTTCTTCGTCTTTGGCATCATATCCGCGATGACCAAACTCATCCGTTTCAATAGCAAGTATTGTGTTTCCGAATAGCTTACGGTGGTCTATACGGCGTCTATGAGAACAGTCGCAATTACCAGTGTACATAGGAACGTTATGAATAAAACCATCAAAATGTTCGTTGATGAAATTTCTAACCATCAATTCTTTTGACATATGATGTGTTTTTATGCTTCGAGGATCATCTGCGAACAAGTGTTTGAAGCAAGTAGCACAATAACCATCGTATAGAGATGAACCACACCTTGAATCAATCCAAACAATACAGTTGGGACATCGCGTACCGCCACCGTGTGCTTTACATTTATCGGTTGCGCCTGCGGCACTTGATTGACAACCAGGTTCAATACATCGCTTACCGCCACCGTGCGCTACACATTTATCGCTTGCGCCTTTAGCACTTACTTGGCAACCGTGTTCAATACATCGCTTACCGCCACCGTGTGCTATACATTTATCGGTTGCGCCTTTAGCACTTGATTGACAACCTGGTTCAATACATCGCTTACCACCACCGTGTGCTTTACATTTATCGGTTTTGCCTGCGGCACTTACTTGGCAACCGAGTTCAATACATCGCTTACCGCCACCGTGTGCTATACATTTATCGGTTTTGCCTATGGCGCTCGCTTGGCAACCGGGTTCAATACATCGCTTACCGCCACCGTGTGCTATACATTTATCGGTTTTGCCTGCGGCACTCGCTTGGCAACCAGGTTCAATACATCGCTTACCTCCGCCATGAGCGATGCATCTCTCGGTATTGCCAGCCGCACCGGTTTTACAACTGGGTTCGATACAAGGTTTTCGTGGCATTATTATATATAATGTAAAATTATTACATATATGCATCAATTTTATTTTTAGAGGTTTATAAACATCATGTATAATCAAAAATAATACATTAATATCCACCGTTCCACACCCCCATCCTAATACTCATGTCTCAGCGCCTTACCAACGGGAAATCTCGGCTTACCTTCCTCCGTCAGTTCCTGATATACAACTGTCAAGTTCTTACCGATATATGATGCCCCATCGTTGAACCAATCACGTCGTTGTTCCATAGTACCGCGAGGCCTGACAGAGAACTCATTGCCATCGGCTGTTTCACACACCCAAATCACCGCACCCGCATCACGTCCTTCACCTTGCGTGAAATCGATGATACGATACTCATCCTCTAAGAATTCCTTGTATTTCTGAAGGTCATTACTGCGGAAATTCGTACGATAGACACCAGCCGCGTTTCGCAACATGATGCCTTCATACCCCGCTTCAACAAACTCCGCAAACAACTGCCGAAACTCGGAAAGTACCGCCACTTGCTCAGTGCGGACCAAGACAACTACCGCCGCAGCCTCCGTATCGCTTCGCAACATCCGACCCGACGCTGAAAGTGTATCGTTTGCGACACACCCACAACGTCGAACCGCGGCGGCGAGGACGCCTATTCTCTCGGAGTATGGCATATCATGCCGCGCATAGTCATAGATATCATAGACGTGATACTTTACCTTTTTGAGTCGAGCGACGTCTGATTCGGTGATTTTCTTCTTCTTGATGAGTCCCGCGAGTTCTTCAAACGGCATTTGGTCAGTGTATAATTCGCCGTCGATGACGATATTCGGGTGTTGCGAGAGATAGGGGCGAAGCGCCGCGGCGATGTGTGGGAGTCCGGTAAAGAACGCACCGGTGCGCGATTGAAGAACGACCGATGTCGCGTCGTTGGCAGCGGCATCGTTGGCGGTGCGTGTCACATACGATACACAACGCAATCCATCCAATTTAGGCTGAACGAAACAGGGGAATTTGATGACTTTCTTCTTTTTAGTGCTGGCCGCAAGGTCGGTAGTGGGGTCGAACGTCTGGGCGAGCATCGGGAGGAATGGACCCGCAGGGATGGCATGTTCGCCGCCGCCGCCGGCGCCTTCATCCGCGTCATAGTCGTTGCCAGAAATATCGCCGTAGCCTTCACCACAATCCGCTGGCTTTGTCTCCGTATATGCCTCCTTCTCCTTCTTGTCGGTCCATTTGCGGCGCGTCTCTGAAATACACTGCTCGAGAGGCGTTGTCTCGTTGGAACGACCGATATTTTTACCGGCATCACAATCACGATACGCCACCTGCTGCTTTCCATTGATATATCCATGAGTAGTCCTTGATGTAACTGCGCCAGTATCCGAATTCACGAGGACGGCCGTGGCCCATACTTTGATTTTTCCGTTTTTGTCCTGTGCGTATAGTTTTGGAAATGAATGTTCGAGAGAGTAGCCACTGTAATCCATGAATGCGAGAGATTGAATCCGATGGATGACGTACTTATCTAGAACATACGCGAATTATGAATTCAATTTTATCACACGAACAACATATTTATTTTATAGTTATAGATTATAAGCATAAAATGAGTTCCCACCCCCCCACCCCATATAAAGAAGTTTCTGAATCGGCATACTCGATGCCCGGATTTAAACGATTAAACGAAGGCGACACATGCGATATTGTTGAAATAAATGGAGACAATCGTAAATTGAAACATAAAGATTTTAGTACCTTCTCTCAAGGTCCATTCATTAATGTGACATTTAAATCATATGGCGATACCGTGTCAAGCAGCCACGGCAGCACACCAAGAGCGATAGTTATAAGAGACGGCAAAGAAATAACACAAGAAGACATCGACAGAATAGCATCTTTCTTTTTTGTTGTCAAAGGTGGTAAAACCGCCACATTCTCCGGCGGCCGCAAATCCCGCCGCCGTAAGTCCAATAAAAATAAACGAACTCGCCGCAAATCCGTAAAAAAACACCACCACCACCGCCGAAAATAAACACACACACGAATCATAATGACACAAAATGCGTCATCATTATTCATTTCATTCCGCTACGCTACCGCTCGCGATTCCATTCCGCTACGCTGCCGCTCGCGATTCCATTCCGCCACTCTACCGCTCGCGATTCCATTTCATTCCATTTCATTACATTTCATTACATTCCATTACATTCCATTACATTTCATTACATTCCATTACATTCCATTACATTTCATTCCGCCATTTCATTCCGCCATTTCATTCCGCCATTTCATTCCGCCATTTCATTCCGCCATTCCATTCAATCATCCTCAAAACAAGCGGGGTCTATTTTAGAAACAATAAACCGCAACATCTTATTATCCTTCATCAATTTATTATTCTTCTGAATGAGCGAGAGAATCAAATACGTCATCTTCTCAATTGTGATTTCATTCTGCTCCTCTGGACTGACCTCCTCTGGCGGTGTCTCTATAATCGAAATGGTCCGCGTCGGGTGATTATACACGGTAGTCCCATTTTCATTTACTGATGTGCTAATTCCGGTAATACTAGTACAACCAGGCGCGGGTTCATCACTCGTCACAATAATCCGACCTTTACAAAACTCATTCGCCGTAGCAGTAACCGCGCGAATAATCTCCTCTGTCTCCTCCGAACGTTTAATGTATTTGATATAAAATGACGCATTATGCTCTTCGTTTCCAACATTCGACGTATTGTTTGTTACAACCGTTGTTGTGGCACTAGCCCCGCCCCCTTCGGCATCCGTGCGCTCGACGATATTCCAGCCTTTGTGGACTGGCGCAGCCGCAGCAGCAGCAGCCGCCGAAGCCGAAGCCGCCTTTTGCGCCTCAATGAGTGTATTCAACCGCGCCTGATTTTGTTTTTGAAGATTTTCAAGGTCGGCTTGGGTATATTTCGTTTTCGGCGCCGCCGCTGCGCCACCGCCACCTCCACCCCCCGCCGCCGACGCTGCGCCACCTCCACCCCCCGCACCACACCGTTCTTTATGATTATTCAATCCGCCCTGAAATTTGTATGTTTTCCCACACGCACTACACTCAAACATGATGAAATGCCGATTGTATATAATTATATTCAATTCATTCTATATTCATTTTTACCGCCGAATCAGTGGCCGACGAAAGCCGCGACACTAACACCTGTATGGTTAGCTGTTGTTGTTGTAACAACGTCATCATCTCGCGGTTCTGACGCAATAATTCCGAGAAATCACTGGCGCTTACAACCGGCGCGGGCACAGAAGGTGTATCCTTTTCGACACACTTCACCACATGCGCACGATACCGCGTCTCCTGCTTATACACCTTGTCGCAATATTCGCAAATATACTCGGGTTCTTTTGCGCATTCGACGCACATCAAAAACACGATTAAGGCCAAAAATGCGAGAACATCGCCGTCGTCATCGCCGGTCGTATCGACGCTATTTTCCATACCAACGCATTCTTACATCATATAACGCGGATTATTCTTATGTCATTTATCACCACCGGATACGACATAAAAATATATCACGAGAGAATATAATTACATGATGGAGAACCCATATCGCATTCATTCATCCATCGGGTTCGGATTTTTACAATTATTATTTATTACATCAATTGCTTATCCGACACCGCCGCCGCCAGTATATCATAATATCGCATTAACGCGGTTGATGGGTACCGTATATTTTACGATTTTTAAAGACAAGCCGTTTTATCTGAAGCTGGAATGCGTTACAATTCTGCTTGACGTAATTTGCGATACATTATATATTCAGTATATCATTCGGGATTATACATATATATTCGGCATTGTAGATATATTCACGAATATCCTTTTTTGCGTGTTTATAGTATTGTCGATTAAAAATGGCGAGACACAAACCGCAAAAATCTTCGAAAAAATAGAAGATATTCGAATAACGTGCGTAAGTTGTTGTTTCGGGTGGAAGCGTCCAGAAACGCCGCAAGCACCGCCGCAAGCACCGCCGCAAGCACCGCCACCGCAGCAACCGACGCCGCCGCCGCAGCAACCACGCAATATTCCCCATTTATACAAATCTGTCGCCAGCAATGAACACGCCGCCAATGACGAAACAACGCCGGTTTATACATTTGGTGGCCGTCAAGCATTCAAACCAAGCTTCTATAATTCATCGTGGGGGCACGAATACATTCAAGCAAAAGTCGATCGCGAATTCGATAGAATAGACCGAACTGATACAGGACTCGGAGAGATTGGCATGATTTCAAGTTCAGATGGTAATACGCAGTATATTCGGTTCGATGACCCTGAATATGGGGTCGGTAGCCACTCAACCAGAGATATTGGCATAAATCATTACGCGAATTTGTTCGTATCGCCGTATTTTTCGAGAGATGGAACGCCGATAACATCATTCTCGGGTTGTTCGAAAATAGACGGGGTGGGTATTTGTTTATTCATATATAACCTAATCCAGTTCATATATCAATTGATGATGTATTCTAGTATTATTGAAAGTTGTCGCCAACATAATGCGGCGCCGGTAATAAATACCACCGACGCGGCCGCGGCATTTCAAATGGAACGATGGCTATGCTAATGTCATGGAATGGAATGGAATGTCATGGAATGACACATTGGCATCAATACACCAACGACTTATACTTGTAAAACAGGTAAGCCGAGAGAGCAAAGAGCGTCCCGCCCCAAGTCGTATCAATGACGGCAGTCATCGGACTCCAATTGCGCAATATCGCGAGAGTCGTCGTTTCATAAACACCATAAACAAGAATACCGAGGAAGAATGCCGCGCGCACACCATCACCGATACGCATGGTTTGAATTGCCGACGCAGCAGAAGTCGCATTCGGAACGATAATATGGCGAAGAACAAAGTAATACAATCCAAGGACGATAAGGAGATAACATACCGCCGCACTTGGTATATTTACTTTTATTGCGGTCCCTTGGACTAACATCACTTGCCGCGCAAAGATATCCTTCGAGAGGTATAAAAACACCGAATCAAGTGCCAATATGATTACGGCGACTGCGATTAAATCTGTGAGAGACATGCTAGCTATATATTATAGTATTATTTATTCGAGGAGGGCACGGCATCGTCGCCACCGCCACCGCCGCGATGATCCATAAAATAATCAACAAGAAACGTCTTATCCAACAAATCATCTAAATACTGATACTTATCTGAATATGTTTTATCCTCATGATGTTCATGTGGGTTCGAATGTTCTACCGAAGAATCCAATATCGCAAATTTCATTATGTATGTATTATATATATTATGGCACGAAAAACGATAAAGAAACCAAACAAACGACTCAGTGGCAAGACCCGCCGCCGTAGGCGCGATACACCTGCCGCACCCGCCGTTGAAAGCCACCGATTCGTTTCGAGTATAACATTTGACGGAAATAAGATAGTAACAAAGTCGCAAAAAGACAACGAGCCAGTGAAAGAAGAAATATATACGATGAAGCAGTTAGAACAAGAGCTGCCAATCGGAAAAGAACTCATCGATATACATTTAGATGGAAAGATGCCGCGGGGGATTCAAGAACACCACCGCAATAAGCATAAAACACCGATGTTTCGCAATGTATTAGTACATCCAGCTGATTTAGGATTATTGGCTCCAAAGGTTGATGTAAGCATACCTGATAAACACCGCAGCCGCAGCCGCAGCCGACGACATCGACATCGACATGAACGACCGAGAGATGATAATCTGCGTTTGATGGTCGACGCCGATGCCGACGCCGCGTATGGTATCCAACATCAACGACCGCGTAATCTATTTGATTTACCGTAAAGTATGCGTTGTATTCATACGTTTTTATTTTTGATACTTATTATATATCACGAAGCGTCGTATATAATAATACCTAAGAATGTCTAATAATAATTGGAAAAGGATTGGCGGGTTTTCTCGCACCGGAACCCAAAATTATGTTAGAACGAATGACGCAGCGATGGGCGGGACGACATTTGGGTCAACGGATGTTTCAAATAATACGGGAAATCTAACACAAAGAATCGGAAATAACGCCGGTGTCATATTTATCAATGGCGATATTGACATGTCAGGAGGTTCAGGGGTAGCAGCACCGATTAACCGTATTAAAAATGTGCGCGACCCTAGTAATAACCAAGATGTCGCCACCAAATATTATGTTGACAGGATAGTCAATTCGATGCTTAATCTAACCCAAAATATAGGTCCTACTGGACCCGATGGACCGCCGGGTATCGGTTATTCAGGAAACAATGGATCGGATGGTTCAACTGGACCTACGGGTGTTACCGGCGCAGCAGGACCACCAGGTGATGTGAGGGGAGTGTTAGGACCCACTGGCGCGAATGGAGCAAGAGGCGCAACTGGTGCTAATGGCGTAGCAGGTGCTACAGGACCGATTGGATTTGTCGGCGCAACAGGAGCAAAAGGAGACCAAGGCACACAAGGAATACAAGGGTCAAATGGTACGATTTTATGGCTGAATCCCGACGGTGATTCCAAGACAAACGAACTAATCGTAGATTCATACCTATTGTCGCCATTTCCGATTCAAAGCTCGATGAAGACAATTGGCCCGATTTCAGTAAGTGCGACATACGGTAATACGAATAAAATGATTCCCGCATCACGTTTCTGGAATAATGCGCCAACATTATCATCATTAGCCGTGATTCCAAGTGGTGTATGGTCTGTAAATTTATATGCGGCTGTTCCTTCTAACTCCGATGCCAACCAAGTATCGATATATGCCGCCGTATTCATGATTACCGGAACAGAGAGCCAGCCATCACCCGACAGTTTGATTATTGAAACCAAGGAAGGAGGCGATGCTGGATATTACCCGCCACGCGCAGCATATCTTCCGGACCACGTGAAATATATTGGTCGTAGCTGGGAAACATCTAGCACCCCTGCCAATGCGTCCAACACACTGACAAATAATACCACCGGCGTAATTGTAACGAGCACCGCGAAGAATTTATACAAAATACAAATGCCGGTGGATTTCGTCATACTAAAAGATGCCGCCGGAAATGCCGAGAATGTATATCTTCAATTACAAATCTATGTTAAAAACACCAAAACCGCCAACCAGAACGCGAATGTGTTATTGTATTATCAAACGAATCCAGCGACTACTGAGACAACCTACTCCTATTTACAAACAACATTCGGTGCGGTGGGCAGCCGAGGAGTCAATGGGGTAGCGGGTTCTGTAGGACCAACCGGAAGTACTGGGAATAATGGTTTGGCAGGCCCAATAGGTTCTACAGGTTCAGCAGGCCCAACCGGACCCATCGGAGCAAGAGGCCCAACTGGACCACAAGGTGCGACCGGCCCAACTGGACCTGCCGGACAATCCAACTCATTCGGAGTACAAAACGCGGTCCAATATAGGTCAAATGCGGCGCCACTTGGGGCGAACGATCCGAATGGCAGTTTCGGCGGAAGTGCGAATTTTCGGTTCGTCCCTGGACCGGTAGGATTTACGACCAACGCATCCGACGCATCGATGGGAACCGTCGTAATAAATGACCTCGCGTGTAATTCGATCCATTCATCATTTTATATCGAAAACCCGTCAATCACCGGCACGGATACACGCCCGCGAACCTTCGTGAGAGGCGGCGGCTACAAACTCGGTGATAACAGCAATTACATTGTACTTGCTTCCGGCAAAAATACAATAGATGGGGGGGCAACGAATTCGCCGGCGACACCTGCCGACATCACACACGGCATTAAATTAACCCACAATATAGACGGAAGTCCGGCGACCGCGACAATCAATCTTCATGAGGGAAGTAAAACGGGGCAAGTTGCCATGAAGTTTGACCTCACAAATGGAAATATCACCGCCGCAGATGATAAATTTTGCGTATTGAATTCAAGCGGAAGAGTGGGGGTTGGCGGAATTACACCAAGCGAGATGACTGTCGCAGGAGCAAGCGGGCTAAATCGCGCACTTCATGTAAGCGGAAATGTAATGGTAGGAACACACCCAGTCGGAACTCCATCACTGGTCGCATCGTCCGCAATGATTATGTTGAATCAACCTACATCCGCTCCCACGGCGAAAGATTACCCCGGATTGTATCATCGCGGTGTTCTTAGCACCACCGCATCTACACTCGGACTACAAGACTCGTCGGGCGGATTAGGTATAACCGCGCCAAACTTCATCACATTTCAGACAGGGATTGGCGCAACACAAAGCAACTCGATTGTGATAAACAGCGCGGGCGACGTTTCGGTGATTGGACGAACGAATTTGAACGGACGAGTTGGGGTTGGACTTAATTTTAACGATACGACGACGCGTAATGGGGTTCAGTCTATTCTAGATATAAGCGGTACGACGCATATGAGCAGTAGTGCGACTAGCTACGGAGATAACCCGCGAATTAAAGTAATATCAAACGCAATTAATCGCACAGCGGATATTCCAAACTTTTCCCAGTCGGCGAATGAAATCAGAGGGATGAATACAATTGAGAATTCTGGATTTCTTCGTTTGACGGCACAAACATCCGCCAACAGTTGTATCGACCTCATTGGAGCGAATGAACATCCCAACGGGATTAAATATAATAATTCAGTTAGAATTGCGACAGGCGGCGTCGAACGCATGATTATTGATGGAAGTGGGAATGTCGGTGTGGGGGCGAACGCGCTAGTGGCGGGGATTCGATTAGACATCGCGGGGGGTGCTGCGCGCGTGAATTCGGGCGCGACGACAAGCACCGCACTGACGACAACGGGGCGCGTGGGGATTAACAATGCGGCGCCGACCGTTCCACTCGATGTAGCGGGTGCTGCCAGTATAACAGGAGGTTTGAATATGAATTCTTCACTTATTACCAACCTCCTTACCCCCACGGCCAACGATCACGCTGCTAATAAGGGGTATGTTGACACCAATTTAACCAGTGGTAGTATAGTTAATAATCCTACGGTTGCTGATGCTGGGAATGCGAATACTGATTACCGTGTGTTATTCACAACGGCAACTTCTGGAAGAGCTACACTTAATAATGACGCGGGGTTGACATATAACGCAAACACGAATACGCTCACTGCTACAACTTTTAGTGGGAGTTTGAGTGGGAATGCGTCGACTGCGGGGAGTGCGACGACTGCGGGGAGTGCGACGAGTGCGACGACTGCGGTGTATGCTGAAAGATCTACAAGTAACAAATTCACTATAAACGGTGGTTCAGGTTATACCAACGATATACCAGCAGATACTATGCTATATATGAAAGACCATTTCGGGTCGAATGGACCGTTAATTCGAATGACGTCTTCGGGCGGCCATCATCTTCTTATAGGCCAAGTAGCCGGAACCGCAGATTCTTATTTATTTAACGTAAATAGTGGTTATATGCGTTTCGGAACAAATAATGTTGAACGACTGATGATTACAGGTGATGGTAATATTGGAATTGGGACGGGGTCGCCATCTTGTCCGTTAGATGTGTATGGTTCTAGCCCCTATGTCGCACCAGCAACTCCCTACATCTATTTGTTTGATGGGGCTGGGCCCGTCCCTCGTTATGGCAACTCCTTTACATATTCAATCAGTATTAGATCTAGAAAATCTATTCGTTGCAGTGACGCAATTATATTTGATAGTGACAAACGTATCAAAAAAAATATCAAGGATATTGATGGCAATACCGCGTTATCACAAATTAGACAAATCCGACCAAAAATATACAATTATATTGATTATACAACAAAGGGAAATGGTAATGTATATGGTTTTATCGCGCAGGATGTAAAAGATGTTATTTTACATTCAACAATGTGTAACAAAGACTATATACCTAATTTTTATTCTATGGGAACGATATCAATACTAGACGCAAGCAATAATATATACGAAATAACATCGGAAAATGATTTGTCGTTTGAAAAGGTGATGGATGATAGCGGTAACGAAGTAATATTTCATAAGGTTAAGATTTACGGTTATGATAACACTGAATATATTTGCTCTGTAATACAAGTGAATAACACGAAAAATATACGGGTAAAAATAGAAAAGGAATATAAATTTTCCAATAAACAAGAAGAATACAATAAAGTATTTATCTACGGACAAGAAATCAATGACTTTCATATTCTTGAAAAGAACGCCATTTGGACTGTCGCCACCGCCGCCCTCCAAGAAGTTGACCGCCAGCAACAGGCGGATAAAGCGCGGATTGTGGAGTTGGAAGCCACCGTCGCCACCCAACAATCTCTCATCAACGACATTCTGGAGAGATTGAAAACGTTGGAAAATGCGTGAATATAATAAAGTGTTACGAAATACGCATAATGAAGGCGAGGACGTAGAAGGGGGGCATATTTTCGTGGGGATTACCAGAACCTTTGTTGGTCTCGGATACGGTGATAGTGTGGTTGTGTTTTGTGCCTTCAGAGTCCGCCGCAGTACCAGTAACCGTTACAGATCCTGCGGGGATTGTACCATTGTAAGCATACTGTGTAAGTATTGATATAGCCTGTCCGGTGTAAAACAACGTTTGACTATCGTATTTATTAATACTCACATTTCCACTTGCGCTAACACTATGTGTATGTCCTCCATCCATCGTAGTACCACTAACCCCACCTGTTCTTGCCGACACATCGTGTTTGTGCTGCGGCATCTGCGCCTCCGTCAAAGTAACCGTCTCCGCACCACCCGTCGCATTCACGTTACGTGTGCTTAATCCACCTGCCAGCGGAATACCACCATTCGCACTCGTTGGACTAGTGCTACTCAACACAAATCTTCCTCTCAAATCCGGCGTCACTATACTATTATATGTCGACCCATCACACAACTTCCAGTTGCTCGGAAGTGACGTTCCGGTTGTCCCACTCCACATAATAATCCCGCCGATTGGAATTGATGTGTCAACATACCCCTTATTAGCAGCGTGATCGTTGGCCGTGGGGGTAAGGAGGTTGGTAATAAGTGAAGAATTCATATTCAAACCTCCTGTTATACTGGCCACCCACCCGAACGTGGGGGTCCGCCCCCCAACGGCGGTATACTGTTCGGGTCCGCCGTAAATATTGACGCACACGCCAGCGGGCGCTCCTACCTCCGTGGGAGGACCGTCGGTAAAAATAGACGGCGGATTTACCCGAGGTCGCGACTATTCATGTCGCAATTTTTGCTCCAATTTTGGACAACGCGCGAGGGCGGCGAATCAAAAAATATAAAGCTATATAAATCATTATTTATTAAACTGCGATAAAATGTCAATACGTGAAATTAAAGACAGTATTTACATCATAGAAGATTTATTACTTCCCGAGCCGAGTAAGTGTGACGAAATCGTTACGTTCATAAAGGAAAATAATACATTACATCAGTATATTGAAGTGAGTCCGGTAAAAAAAAATAACGTAGAATGTTCTTTTATTATGATAAACGATAATACTGATAATGAATACCTTGCTACATTAGATAAATATATCAAAAATAAAATAGGAGACATCATACAATTAATTGTTAACAAAAACCCGTTTTTTCCGCATAACGTTTTTGATAATGGATATACACTACGCCAAATTCACGGAGGAACCGTTATACATATTGATGGAATACTTGAGAATTCTAATTCTAATTCGTCCGGTAAACCGCGTTTATTAAGTATAATAATCAACTTAAATGATGATTACGAAGGCGGAGAATTTCATTTTCCCAAACAAGATGTAAAAATAAAACTAAAAAAAGGAGAAGCGATATGTTTTCCGCCGTATTGGACGCACCCACATGAAGTGTCGTCAGTATCATTTGGCGAATATAGATATACTATAAATACGTGGATACTACAATAGGGGGGGGGTCCTCCCCCCAACGGCGGTATGCTATTCGAGTCCGCCGTCAATATCAACCGACGGTAAAAATAGACGGCGGATTTACTCGGGCATCCCTCCCCCATAATAACCATACCTCACCCCCACCCCGCGCAACCAATGCGGGTTTCAGGGGTGCGCCCCTGGAGTACAACCGTCGTTGGGGGGCGGACCCCCCCCCCTTCTTCAAAGCCGCCACGCCTTCATATCCTTCCACAATTTCGCCCGCACCCTCGACAATATCGCCTCATCCGACAAAGCGCCCCCCATCATCTTATCCGCATACTTGTTATAAAGCGTAGCGAAATCCTCCGATAATGGGGCTCCACCCACCATGGTCGCCTCCTCGTCATCATCCTCATCCGTCTCCACCGCCGCCGCCACCGCCACCGACGGCACCGAATACATCCCATCACACGACATCATCGCCGGCGGCTGCGCAGAAGACATCATCTGTTTATACGACGACGCCGCCTTCTGCCTTTGTTTCGTCATCTGATTCTGCGCCTCCCAATTCCGGTCCTGCCATTTCTTGAACTCTTTAAACAATAATTTATGAAATGTACGTACGAGCAACTGAAACTCGCATGCCTCCATCGCGCGCCATTTTCGAACCGGTGTTGGGGGGTCTGTGGCGATTGCGGCGGGGGGGTCGGCGCCCACTCGAAATGCGGTGTCGAAAATGTAGAACGCGCCCTGTTTTATATCCGCCAGTTTGAAGGGGCAGAGGTGGGACCTCCCCGATTCCGCGGTATATTCGGCCAAGACGCGGAGGATAGCGGCGGTGATACCGGCGACGAGGTCTTCGTTGAAAACCACATTCAAATCCGTCTCGACGGCGGTGGTCGATGAGAGCCATTCTGTGAATCCGGAGCGCAATTCTGTGAGGTCGGGGTGTTCGGCGTCTTCGTCATTTAGTATGACCTCCATATTCTGGCGTTTCTGGCGACCAATAGATGTGAAGTCTAGACCAGCCGCGGCACCGCCGCTCCCCGCCCCCGCCGTCGCGCTCCCACCGCCACCCATCCGCCGCCCGACCATTTTCGCCCACTGTTTCATTACATCCAATTCGTCCTTCACCTTATTATATTTCGCCGCGAGTTCCTGAATCAAGATAAACATTTCGCGCGGGGTAGGCATCAAGGGGTCGTCGGCTGCGCCGGTGACTAGGTGTGTCGCATTCGATACACTGGCAGCGCCGCCGCCACCACCCCCGCGCCGTATATCCGCCAATGTTCGGCAAAATAACGCGTGACGGTCCATCGTTGTTTTATTAGGGAAATCAGCACGACAGTTGTCGCATACATATTTACCGCTGCTGCCATCGTCGTCGTTATTATCAGCGTCACACATAACAAGAGTCATTCGTTTCATCGCTTGATTTTAATAATTATGTTTCAATTTATAATCTTACAAATTTTCAATTTATAACTTTATAATCTTATAGTATTATAGTATTATATATATTTTCACGAACAGAACAGAACATGCCGCAATTATTCCCAAACTGCCCTAGTTGTAAATTTCAAGTCCCACTTAAAGAGCGTAATATCAATACAACCATTCCATCGAGCAATATCACTCCGGCAGCGGTTGCTACGCAGCAAAGAATATGGAATACCGTTCGCGTCCCTGCGAGCGAATACACGATGAACCGCGCGGCATTACATGTATATACCGCACCCACACTAGCCATCGGCGTGAATTGGAACCAATATAGCGACCGCGCCGTCGCAGGTATCGTTCATTCGAATGTTCCGTCGCATGGAAGTTCGACGCATCATAGTCTTACACGGTGCCGCCCTGGTTCTACCTCCGCACCAGGCGCAGGCGTTGATGTAAAGCACGGTTCTTATGACCGGTATTTAGCCCGTTTGAAGGGGCGGTCGGCGCTTCGCACGCAAGCACCGGCAAAGGCGGCGGCGAAGCCTCTCGAAGGAAATAAAACACAAAGGTACGGGATTGCGTATTATAATAAGTGTCTGTGCTAACGGAGCGTACGGAGTCACGGAGCGTACGAAGTCACGAAGTCGCGAAGTCGCGAAGTCACGGAGCGCACGGAGCGTACGTATTCAATTACTAATAGTCCTTATAGAATTGAAACAAATATATCGCTTTCCCAGCACATCACACACAGAATGAAACAACTACTGATTATTTCATGCTTATTACTTACATCAATCACGGTCATGGCCGCCACCGCCGACGCTTCGAAGTCGTGGTTCCGAGAGAAATACATTGAATATCTCCGCGCCGAATACTATGATTATTATATGTCACAGCAGAATCAAATAGCCGTCGCCGACGGCGTAGTAGACATCGGCCGCAACAAACGGGAGATATGCCCTGAATTTCACAAAACCTCGACATTATTCGCGATAACGGGACGACGCCAACCAGCAGCCCTAAAAAATATACCACGAACGTGTTCGTTGTCGATATACGCAACAGCACCCAAGCCAGCCAAATATACCGACTATCTACAACCCGAAGAATACTACCCTCGATTTATAAAGTTTGCGGTTGAGGATGTCATCGAACCTCTAGGCGATTTCATGTGCGATGTATTCGAAGTATTTATGATAATTTCATCGTTTATACTTGCGACTCTATCTTCAATATTCATGATTATACTGATTTTCGGCCAATACTAAACAGCAGAGCAAGCAGAGCAATAAAAAATAACACGATTATATACATAATAATGCGAAACACGCTTTTTTATACCACGATGACAAATCATCGACCGCTGACTCGTACGGTGGTGCGCACAGAACCCGCCGCCGAACCACGACAGTTCCGCGCGACAGCTGCGAGAGATCCGAGTGACACGAACCCTACCCAGAACCAGAATCCGAACGTCCCACCACAACCAGCATTACGCGACTTTCTCGCACGTTCTACCCAACCTATTTTTTCCGTTTCAGCGATGTTTCGGATGAGGGCGGGTGGAGGTTGCGGGTCGTGCGGGCATTAGGGGGGGGCGTTGCGCCGCCAACCACGCTGCTCGGCGCCCTCCACTCGCGCGGGGCGCTCGTTCTGGGGCCTCGCTCGGCCGACCCTTGTCGTCGCAATATTATATTCCAGTCATTTATTTATGCTCTCATTACAGTCACATAAATAATTATCACACAAACCAAGGGTCGCCGACGGGGGGCGTTGCGCCGCCAACCACGCTGCTCGGCGCCCTCCACTCGCGCGGGGCGCTCGTTCTGGGGCCTCGCTGGGCCGACCCCTTGTCGTCGCAATATTATATTCCAGTCAATTATTTATGCTCTCATTACAGTCACATAAATAATTATCACACAAACCAAGGGTCGCCGACGGGGGGCGTTGCGCCGCCAACCACGCTGCTCGGCACCCTCCACTCGCGCGGGGCGCTCGTTCTGGGGCCTCGCTCGGCCGACCCTTGTCGGCGCAATAATATATTCCAGTCAATTATTTATGCTCTCATTACAGTCACATAAATAATTATCACACAAACCAAGGGTCGCCGACGGGGGCGCAGCCCCCCCCCCCCCCCCCCCTCCCCCCCCCCCCCCCCCCCCCCC
>Ga0209296_1001005_pt1 | contig 22906 bp, 24 predicted proteins | sample S_130206_EF_Meta_FD_187319 | JGI IMG/M metagenome (GOLD analysis project Ga0209296, IMG submission 187319) | Freshwater microbial communities from Lake Simoncouche, Canada to study carbon cycling - S_130206_EF_MetaG (SPAdes) (version 2) | ecosystem: Environmental > Aquatic > Freshwater > Lake ...
GGTGGATAATACGAGTCAGTCGGCGAAGCTGGAGGACTGCGTCTTTTGGTACAAGGCCGAGATTCATCCGGATTTCAAGATTGGTGCTCCGGAATTCTGGCAGCACTCGGCGAACTTCTACAGGGACAAGGAGGAAGAGGATATGAACCAGTATGATCCGAGCCAGGGGCGGCGGCTCAAGGGGCCGGAAATCAATGTGCAGAAGAAGTTTTAAGAAGGGGATTAATAGAGCCGCACGGTTGTTAAGGCACCATTTTATAGGGTCCAGATATAGATGGTCACCAAGGCCCTGCTAATGTTTGCTGCCATAGGCATTGCTCTCCTAGTCGCGGACCGCTTTTACCGCATCAACACCTTTATGAGAAACGAGGGTTTCCAGAATAAGATGGCTATGATGCAGCGCTGTGGTGTCGACATGGCTGACTGCTCTGAGGAGCTCAAGTGCATGAATGGATTCTGCCTGTCTACGGATATCTTCGCACCTCCGAGCAACCAGCTTCCGGTTTATCCTTGATAACTACTAGAATGAAGAGCCCGAAGAACGCATATGGCCTCGTTGCCCTTTTCGCCGTCCTCCTCCTAGCCGTTTCAGTCCTTCCCTACCTTCGCAAGATGTATGCGCGTTCGTTTCCGGAGTCTTTCCGGGACCTGGACTGCAAGGGCGTGACGTGCCAGGAGGGAGAGTTCTGCCAGGAGAATGTCTGCCGCGCGATTTCTCCGCCGTATACGAATAACTATTTCCCGAGGGGTCCAGCGTAGGTGTAGGGGGACGCAAGCCTCCCCCTCGCCCCCTGTCTTTAAAGCTTTTAGAACCTAGTGTGCCTCAGTAATATCATTAAAAGGAGACTGCGAGTGTCTTTTTAACGATAGTAAACTCCTATAGGAGTGTAGCAGACTTTAATGACAGGGGGTCAGGGGGAGGCTTTTACCCCCTAGCTAATCCATAGAAGGGCTAGGGGCAGGGGGCGGGGGGGAGGCTTGCGTCCCCCCACCCCCACCCCCAGCCTTCCGGGCAATCGCAAGATCGGGGTGGCCATCTGTAGAGAACATCCCCGTGATATCGGCGCCCAGCGCTCCAGGCGCGCCCACAGATGCCTCCTCAGCCCGGCTAATCTGGACACCCGGCGCCGCACCCGAGAGATCCTTCTTAAGACGCCCCCGGTTCTCCCGCTGGAAAACCTCCCGGGCCTCCTCGTTCTCCTTGTACTTCTTCATCAGCGTGTTCAGCTCGTCCTCGGCATACTCCTGATCGGCCACATCATTGGGCTCCGGATCCCACGGCAGCCACTTCCCGACCTCGGCCAGGAAGATGTTGTGAAGCGTATCCTGGCGCTGCAGCTTCTTCGAGCGGGCCACCGCCTCCGCCTGGCTCGGATAAACACCCCGAATCTTGAGGCCGCGCACCGTTGTCTGAAAATCGTTCTTTGCGTGAAACTCGTCCTCGAGCTTCGTCCGGTTCGTGTGCATGAACGTGTCGTAGGCCTCCTTTAGCTTCGAGCCACGCATGGCCGCATCGTTCTTCTTAATAAACTCCTTGATATCGTCCGAGACCGTATCCAGCCGGAAGCGGGCCTCCCGGCAGATCTCGGCCGCGCCGCTGAGATCCTGGGCCAGAAGACGATCCGACTCCGCGTCCAGCTTCGAGTTGATAGCACTTACGGACTTTATGAGAAACTCCTCCATGGCAACCACCCGGCTCGAATACTCGTAGGTCGAGAGGAAGGCCTCGAACATGAAAAGATCCTTTTTGGCCAGGACCTTCTCCGGACTAAGGAAACTCAGGAGACAAACCTTCTGCCCGGCAATCTCAACGTCCTCCTCTAGGAAATCTTCGCGGGTGGCCATGTTCTAACCTCCCATAAGAGTCCCGCTTTAGATAGAAATACGCAGCTACAAAAAAAACCTGGGGACTGAATATAGATAATATGACCGCCACGGCAGAGATCGTGAATCGCGTTGTTAAGTATCTCGTTGAGGGTCTCTTCGTCGCCGTTGCGGCCATCTTCGTGCCCCGCCGCACGCTTCCCTGGGACGAGATCGTCACGCTCGGCGTTGTCGCGGCGGCCGTTTTCGCCATCCTCGACGTCGTCTCGCCCTCGATCGGCGCTACGGCGCGCCAGGGCGCGGGCTTCGGTATCGGTGCCAACCTTGTTGGATTCCCGGGCGGCCGCGTTTAATCAACTTCAGATTGATACAAAATCATATAATATGGTATTATATACCGTATTATATGATTTCTTTAAAAATGGCAGGGGATATTAGGATAAATGCCGGGTGTTTCTAATCATGTTCGTAACCGTGTAGCGGCTGCTTCCGCACATGAGGCTCACGGGTCTAAGCACTCTGAGGGCCGCACTCGCGCCGAACAGGTGATCGCCAATGCGGCTGCTGCACGCGCCGAGGAGGCTAGAAGACATAAGGAGGAGATTAAGGCGCATTACAGAGAAATGGATAAGGTAATGCATAAGGGCGGGCGCATGTCTCGCAAGGGCCGGAGATCCCGCAAGGCTGGAACCCGTCGGCATTAACGAGGCTCTTAACAGGATGTGGTGGACAAAGAATAAAACCCCCAGAAAAGGCTCCGCCCTAGCGGCCCAGAATAACCTATTAAAAGAGCGTTCCAATCAGACTGCGCGCAACTTTTACTGTAAGAGCAAGAATGCCGGCTCGAAGGTTCCATCGAATAATGGCTACTATGCTAAGACTAACACGCCAACGAATGCATGGATAGAGAAGCACTGTGATAAACCGGATGAGCCTGAAGATCCAAGGCCTGCACATATTGTGGCCCCCATTTCGAATACAGAATCTGTCTCAGATCCTGGAACTCCGAGAGGTACGCGTAGACCAGGGACCACGCGAAAAACTCTAGAAGCCAATGTGAAGCGCGCGCATAATGCAGTCAACGCTGCCAAAAAGAATGAGTACGGTACAAGATACTCTCCAGAGAATCGGGCAAGACAGGCTCGGACTCTAAAGGCCGCCAAGAATGCTCTGAGTGATTTTATTGAGATCCATCTCTAAATACTTCTTATGCCGCTTGCTATCTCGGTGAATCTTCTCATGATTCATCGTGTATTTACCGCCACAATCACAGGTATGTGATTGTGACAGTTTCGCCTTGTTAGCCGCACGATAGACCTTTTGTTGTGCAAGGAGCGCCGCCTTATTTTCCTCAACATACGCCCTATTCTTCTCTCGAATAATCGCCTTGTTCTCTTCGTAATACTTTTTCCCTTTCTCCTGAATCGCCTCCTTATTCTTTTCGGCCCAAGCCTTCATTTCAGCTGCAATCTTCTCCTTATTATTATCTCTCCATTCCTTCCTTTTCTTACAGATTTCCTCCTTGTTTGCCTGGATATAGGTCTTTTGTTTTTCAAGGATTTCTGCCTTGTTTATTTCATAGTAGTTCTTTCTCGCCGCAGCGACTTCTTCTGGATGATCTATTACATACTGCGCACTATACTCGCGGCGTGCCTCGGCATTTTTTATACGGTATTCTGCCTGATATTCGTCTACCTTGTCTTTGTTGGCTTCGACGTAAGCCTTGGTTCTCTCTCGTATTTGCTCTCTATTTGCCAAGTAATAGTTCGCCCTATTTTCTATAATATCTTCTTTTGACATATATGCGCGCTTATTATTCAAACAATAAGGGTCGTATAATGAATCCTTTATATATTCATCCTCTTTCGTGTATAGTTCCTTTCTATCATCACATGGATACTTCTCAACTATATCAAGCTTAACATTATGCCACCCTACCTCATTAATATGCTCATAAACCCATCGATCAGGAAATAATACTGAATCTTTCTTATGATTATTTAATCTGTAGCGAGGGTCGTTGATCGTCGAGCCGATATAATAGTAGTTGTCGATACACTGTAAGACATAAACGACGGCTTTGGGAAACTTCTTGGCGACAGGTGATTCCATATATAACATAGAATGTGCTTTTTTTAACCGTCAAGTTTTTGGCCGCGCCGGGGAGTTTTCCAGGAATGATATCAGTCCCGGCCTCACACAGACCGGACGAACTGCCACCGCAGCTCTTTGCAAATAAGCTCCCAGATCTTATCCTGCACATAGAGCTTATCACGATTCTTTAGCAAAGGAAAGGAGGCCAGATACTCGTCGAGCTCCAGCAGCTCGCAGAACTTGTACAGAACATAGGAATACGAAAGAAAGTTGCTCCGCTCTTTTGGGCAATGTTTCTGGAACGCCGGCTGAATCTCCTTGAACATGTAGCGCAGCTTTTCCTCTATCTCCCGGCTCATGACCGGCGCCGAGCAGCCGTTCAGCCGATTCATAATATGGGGCACGTGCTCATAATACTTATTGTATTTTAGCTTCTTGAGGATCTCGCGCACCTTGGACTGCTTCAGAGTCCGGAAGTCCATGATCCGCTCTTTCTTGAGCTCCGCCAAAATACACTCATAGACTTCGGGAGGAATCTCCGTGCTCTCCTTGGCCTGGAACTGGGCCAGCCACTCATTGAAATGGTTAATACGCTTGTAGGCGTAGTAACTGACCTCCCGAGGAGGGTCCTTGTAGCTCGGCTTATCCGAATCGATGAGAACAAACTCCTGGGCTCCGCAGTTCACGCAGGTGAACAGAGCCTCGTTGGCCGAGAAGATCATCTCGGTCCCGCACTCGTCGCATTCTCCATACTGGTCCGGATCAAACAAGGCCGCCGAACGAGCATGCTCCGGATCGATTTTGCGGAGGTAGTCCTCCAGCAACTTGTCTCGGCGGAGGAGCTCGCCGGCTGGAACGGTGGCCTCCGGCTGGGGCTGGCTGGCCGCAGCACTCTCGAGGGCCGCGAGAACAGACCCCGGCTTGGCCTTGGGCGCCCGCCGCTGAATACTCCCCTGGCCATTCGAGATCTTCTCTTGAGTCTCGTAATAGTTGTATAGGATTTCACCAGTGTCGAGGAAGTAGTCGAAGATCTCATTCTTGCCCATGCGGCGCTCAATCTCCTTCTCGATCTCAATCTCCTTGCGCCGGTTCCTCTCCGACTCGATCTCATCGGCAGGCGCCTTGGCCCGAAGCTCCTTTATCGACTCGCGCAGAACCTCGATCTCCCCCTCCTTCTCAAGGAGTCCCTGCATACGAATATTGTGCAGTCGGTCGAGGGTGGTGCGAGCCTCAGGATTACTCCGCTTGGTTGAACGGATCTTGAAAAAGGCCTCCTCTTTCGCCATTCCCTAACTGGAAACGGCCAGCGTTTTAGGCTACCTCCGGCACGCGGCTTCGAAGGGGCTCCCGGCTGTGAAAAATCCTCCGCCGCCAGAATTTATTTCTAGGAAAGGGGTATATAACAAATGACGGGTGGTGGTCTCATGCAGCTTGTCGCCTACGGCGCCCAGGATGTTTACCTCACGGGCAACCCCCAGATCACGTTCTTCAAGGTCGTGTACCGCCGCCACACGAACTTCGCCATGGAGTCCATTGAGAACCCGTTCAACGGCTCGCCTGGCTTCGGCAAGCGCGTGACGTGCACGATCCAGCGCAACGGTGACCTCATCCACCGCATGTACCTCCAGGCGACGCTCCCCACGGTCCAGCTCAACCCCGCCACGGACGGCTCGGGCGCCCAGTTCCGCTGGCTCAACTGGGTTGGCCACAATCTCATCAAGGCGGTCGAGATCGAGATCGGTGGCCAGCGCATCGACAAGCACTACGGCAACTGGCTCCACATCTGGAATGAGCTCACGCAGGAGGCTGGCAAGCAGGCCGGCTATGCCAAGATGGTTGGCAATATCCCCCAGCTCACGAACCTCCTCCAGCAGGGTGGTGCGGCGTGCGACTCGGACTGCGCTGCCGGTGAGCCCACAGGCTCCCCCGCGCTCCGTGGCTGCGCCCCCGCGTACACGCTCTACATCCCCCTCCAGTTCTGGTTCTGCCGCAACCCTGGCCTTGCGCTCCCGCTCATCGCCCTCCAGTACCACGAGGTCCGCATCAACCTCGACTTCAACGACCTCCGCAACCTCTGCTGGGACAACACGCCCGACCTCCCGAACGTCCACACGATCCGTGACCGTGTCGCGGCGGCCAACCTCCAGGCCGCCTCGCTCTACGTCGACTATATCTACCTCGACACGGACGAGCGCCGCAAGTTCGCCCAGGTCTCGCACGAGTACCTCATCGAGACGCTCCAGTTCACGGGCGCGGAGTCCATCACGTCGTCGGCCAACAAGCTCAAGCTCAACTTCAACCACCCTTGCAAGGAGCTCGTGTGGGTTGTCCAGCGTGATTCGTTCGTCTCGTGCGCCGATGACGTCATTGGCGAGTGGAAGGGCCAGCAGCCCTTCAACTTCTCCGACTGGTGGGACCGCTGCGTCTTCGAGTCGGGCTACTCCGTCACGCGTGTCGAGGGCATGGCTGGCAAGAACCCCGTCATCACGGCTCTCCTCCAGCTCAACGGCCACGATCGCTTCCAGACGCGCGAGGGCGACTACTTCAACCTTGTGCAGCCCTACCAGCACCACACGAACGTCCCCGCCATCGGCATCAACGTCTACTCGTTCGCCCTCCAGCCCGAGCAGCACCAGCCCAGCGGCACGTGCAATCTTTCTCGCATTGATAACACGACGCTCCTCCTCACGGTCTCCAACAACGCTGTTGGCACGTCCACGTCGTCGTCCGTCTACGTCTTCGCGACGAACTATAATGTGCTCCGCGTGATGTCAGGAATGGGGGGCCTCGCTTACAGCAATTAAGGAATCTGGAGACATTTATATCATATTCAAGTCATACTGGCTATTTTTGTGTGATTTTTGTATGTGAGCGGGCGGGTTACATCCTTAAGTGGGTTCGGCAAATCTGATGACCTCCGGCTTAAAATCCTTTCGCGTTACTATTTTAGAAATGGCAACGTGTAAGGCAATCATCCAAGAAGGCCCTCGAAAGGGCTCGGGCTGCAAGTTTCCAGCGTCCGATGGCTACTGTGGACGCCATGAGAGGAATCGTGAATATGATGAACAGGTTGCAGCTGGAAAGAAGCCCTGTAGATTTTTCTTTAGAGGCTGTAACAATCTAGCAGGGGCGGCTGCTTCCTGTAAATCATGCTTAGTGAAACTCACAAAAAAGAAGAATCCATGTAATCACGAGGGATGCACTTTTAAGGTGATAGATCCAGGCTTCTGTAAAAAACATGAAAGAGATAAATACTATCTTGAAGAACAAGAAAAGGGAATCCGTTACTGCGACATTGCTCGTGGATGTTTTAAGCTTCGCCTCGAGGGTTATGCATCATGTCAGGAGTGCCTTGATAAAACGCGTATTCTAGATTCAGCCAGATACCAGAAGCGGAAAGAAATAATAAAAGGTATACAACTGATTGCGGCTAATTCTCTGTGCACCTATTGCGGAAAAGATTTTGAGCCATTTAAGACTAAATTTAATAAAGATTCAGTTTCATGTACTACATGCAGTGAAAATCAATCCAAGCAGGATGAAAAGCGTAAAGATAGAATAAGAAACTTTAAAAATGAAGCATTTAGAAATATAAAAAGATACTATAAAGACTATATTAAGTCAGCAAGTAAGCGTGGATTTGATATTTTAATAGATTTTGACAAGTTTTCAGAGATCGTAAAAGCACCATGCTATTACTGCGGGCACCATGTAGAAAATGAAACCAATGGCATCGACCGTGTAGATAATGCGATTGGATATACTGCTGAAAACTGTGTAACAGCCTGTTGGAAATGTAATAAAATGAAGCATGCGTATCATCAGAGCTTCTTTTTGCAGAAGTGTCATATTATGAATAATATTACTTTAGCCACCAATACATTTTTTGATAAATGGAAAATCTATTACTATCGCTCATGTTTTAAAAACTTCACAGCCTATAAGCTCGAGGCGGAAGAGAGAAACCTTATATTCAACCTTACAGAGGATCAGTGGACTAGACTTACGCGCTCTAAATGTTATCTATGCGGATACAGTTCCGAAAAGGGAATCGGGATTGATAGAGAAGATAATACAGATCGTACATATACTTTTAATAACTGTCGCCCTTGTTGTGGATCATGTAATGATATGAAGGGTGAAATGTCTCTCGATGAGTTTAAGGGGCACTGTAAGACTATTGCTGATAAATGGGCAACCCCTCCAGATATAGTTCCTGAAGATCCATTAAAGGATGTGATTGCGAATTCTGGCCTTACTAGAACAGATGATCGTAAGCATTGGAAAGGCCTTGGTCTATATTATGCCATTCTCGCAGGGACAGCTCAATCCTTTGTAGATACATTTTCGGATGTATATACTTATACCGAATTTAATGAAATGTGTGATTTGATTAAAGAGAGTGAGAAGACTTGTGCAATAGATAAGTTGAAAACTCTTATAAAAGCTCTTAAAAAGAGACGCTCGAGGCTTTCTATAAAAGAATAAACCCAAGCCTAAATCAGATGACCTTTACACGAATCCGAGCCCCCAGTATAAATAGCGCCGACCTTATTGTTCACGGACAAGGAGTAATCTTTTTCGACGCATCCGGACCCTGCACACTCCGAATCTCTGGAATCGATGGCCTCGCAATAAGATTCACCGAGTCCCAAGTCCTTGTGAATATGTTTCCGAGCGGCGAGCCGCTAATAGACAAACAGAATACTACGGGAATCGTGGCTAAGCGCGGAGCCTACTACTGGTTTAGCCTCGACTCCCAGAATCAGCGCCTCTACGCAGGCGTCGGCGAGGCGCGCATGGAGAATGTGATCTATAGATACCAGTTTGGGTCGAAGACAGCAAAGCCATTCTTAGAGAGCCTCACAAAAGTATCGGCAGAAGATGCGCAGATAAGATCCCTCTTAAGAGATCCTATAACAGGCAAGGTCCCTCTTTTAGTAAAGAATATGGAGGAACTGACAATGGAGTCCATTGCGGCCGGCATCCATATGCCAAAGGCGAATCTTTCTCTAACATCGCAGAAACTCTATCACTGTATTGCTGGAAAGCAATTCACGCTAAACTCTCCCGATTTTCCTGATTTCACGCGAGCAATCGAGTATAGTATTGCCACGCCAGGCAAATGGTGTTACGAGCGCCTCAAACAGAAGGCCAATGAATTCAATAAGGATAAGCCGAATCCGAAGGAGACTTATTTGCGTATTACGCTAGGTGAGAATAACGGTGAATCACCTGGCATCCCCTATGTTATGGAGATCTGGCCATCGGGCCATTTCTCTCCTATCCATAATCACGGAGGCTCGAGTGCGATTATACGGGTTCTAAATGGATCCATTAATGTCAGCCTCTTTCCCTTTCTGAGCCTGGATGAGCTGACGCCTTTTGCGACAGCGGAATTCAAAAAGGAGGATATTACTTGGATAAGCCCTGGCCTGAATCAGGTTCACCAGCTGAAGAATCTTGGGTCAGATACCTGTATCACCATACAGTGCTACATGTATGAGGATACCGATACGGCCCACTACGACTATTTCGACTATCTGGATGCGACCCAGGGCCAGTTCGAGCCAGATTCGGACATGGGCTTTATTGAATTCAAGACAACGGTGCGGGCCGAGTGGTTGGCTCGTAGCTGCTGGGGTACCGTCAAGTGCTTAAGTTAAGAACACCCAAAGGGTGATCTTAACTTAGCCTACTTGACAGCATTCGTGTAATGCCAAAGTTAAGCACTCCCTTTTAAGGGGGTGCTTAACTTTGGCATTTCACGGCAAATAACAGGCCCCTATTAATAGTTATGGAAGGCTAAAAAGACGGGCGCGTTAATGTTTCTTTCTACGGGTAGCTCTACTTTTATAGCGCTTGCCTCCCATAAAACCGGCCGCAGTTGAGACGACTGCGCTACAGCTGGGAAAGTCCTCTAATGATATACTTTCTGTTACATTTTCTCCTCCTGCCGGTCGGGCCATGCCAACTGTGTAGCCGTCCGCCGTTTTACATAAGGAATCTAGATCGAGCAGAAATAGCTTTGCGTCAGTCGTGCGAACCCATAGATTATCTGGTTTTATATCCCTATAGTCTAGATTAAACCCTTTTAGGATAGCTATACACTCATCTAGTCCTTTTCTAACGGAATGAATGCTAGATGGTATTTCACCCGGAATGAAATCAAAAATCATATAGCCGACAAACTTAATCGAATCATATCCACGTTGTAGATGCCGTACGAAGGGTACATGGCCGTTATTATTGCTGGTAAATCCGCGCAATAAGATTGTTGGCCGTGGCGGAGAAAGAGCATTATTTTCTTCTTCGTGCGACTCCGTAACAATCTCTTCTACCGTTGTGTAAGTCGGCAAGCTATCCGTTGCACATATACTAGCATAACGTAGATTATGAACAAATTTAAGGTCTAGTGTATCCTTAACTGTGGCATGAAGCTTCACACTTTTAGCAAAAGTGAGTATTGCACCTTCTAGCAACTCGGCGATTTTACTAGCTTTGGGTGAACCACCGGGTAGTCTAACCCTCTCAGGTGGTACACCAAAATAGAATACTTTTATTACATATGAAATATGATTATGTATCACTTTAAACGCTATATTTGTAGATCCAACTCCTAGTACTTGAACATTCCTTACAGCATTTACTGCATTCCCCTTTTTATGATTAACGTATCTTAGTACACTTTCATATATTTCATCGGCATCACTTTCGTCTAACTCTCTATATAATACCGGATCGGAACGTTTAGCTGCCATACTATATTAGTGTTATATACCAAAGTTAAGAAGCCTCCCCGAGCCGGTAGTTCTTAACTTATGTTCACGACGTTAGGACTTAAATATACGACCATACGACACTATAATAATGTATCGTCTGAATCGAGGGCTCCGAGAATGGTCTCTCGATCCAGATGCATTTTTACCAGAGTTCCGCAGCCGGATAAAAGAGTTTGGCATCACGAAAGAAGTTCGATTTTATTCACAGCAGGACGAGGACAAGTATATAATCCAGTATCTTTTAAAGGATAAGATGGCCGATGGCACATTTCTTGAAATCGGGGCATGTGATGGCATTTTATATTCAAATACAAAGACTCTTGAAGACTTCTTTGGATTTTCTGGTATTCTTATTGAACCGCAGGTTGGTTTTTATAATAATCTGATTAAGAATCGGCCGAACTGCGAGTGCTATAACTATGCAGTATCTGATAGCACAAGTCCATTTGTCGAATTCATAGGAAATAATGCGGAAGGCGGCATTAGTGAAAGCATGAACGTGGATAAATATCCCCACTGGAGGCCCTATAGGGTCCCAAATATATGGATGAAGGATATTTTAGCCAAGTCACGATTCAAATATATTGATTTCATGATTATTGACGTCGAAGGTGGTGAGCTCAGTCTTCTAAAAACGATCGATTTTTCATTTCCTATTGGATGTATTATCATTGAAGCAAGTTCTACAGAACAGGAAAAGAATAGGATATTCGGAGAATATTTGGCAAAACAGGGTTTTACTTATAAAGAGAGACAGCGAGGAAATGAAGTTTGGATTAATCCGTCGTATTTTCGTAAAGGGCTATTTAACTTCTAAGGCTCCCGCAAACGACTCCTCCAGCCCCCCAATAAGCTCCTCTTGAAATGCCGGATCGAGGTGCGGATACTCCAAATACAGCTCGGCCAACTTTGTCTTGGCGGCCTCCAGTTTCTCCTTTAGAGAAACGAGCTTCGAGCTGGTCGATTTCCACAGAACTTTCTCCGTCTTGAACTCAATGGCAAATCGATCGCGATGATATCCGTTCGCCTGTACATACCAGATATGCCGTGGAATATCGGCAGGCACAAGGCCACACATTGGCGGCAGCTCCACTACGCGCTTCTTTTGGACCCTGTTGAGAAGAGAGTCGCCGCGATCGACGCAGCGGAGATTGGCCCGACGATTATCGAGGCCATTTCCGGAAATGTGCTGGACGACCTCCGTCGCCTTTGGCTTCATGATCATCGTATGCATATAGACCTCGTGCTTTCCGGAGACGTCGGAGACAGTAGTGGCCAGAGTATTCGATGTATAGTGCCAAGTGTATGGCTGAATGCCTGAGAGATCCGCGGAGTCTACAATGAACTCAACCAGATTCTGTTTAAAAAGGATGGAGCCTACAACATACGAGGAACCCTCGTATGTGACTGACCGGTATACTGGAACGCCCATTGATCCTTACAAAGGTCTTTGATGCCCTCTCTAAAGCGCAGGGCAGGCCCCTTCCTCCCAAACTACCTCTGGCGGTGCCGGCCATGACGAATAGGGCTCCGCGGTCTCCGTGGGTCGATCCATGGCCAAAAGAATCTGGAGGGCCCGGGCTCGGCGCTCCATCGGATTCCCTAGCTGGCGGCGAGCAATCTGTTTCCAGCGCCATTCGAACTGGAGGGCCGCGCGCGAATCGGGGAAGCCGGTGACATGGCAGGCGCGCTTCCATGCACGGCCATGTGTCGCCTTCGCCCCGCCGGACAGCTCACCATTATGTTGTCGGAGACGCCGATCGAGATCAGGAGTAACTCCCACATATGTCTTTGGTGGACCGCTAACTGTTTCTAACAGATAGCATTTCCACATTTTATATGCCGGCTCATATTAAGATGGAGGGTGGTGCCGCAGAAGGATTTCGCCTCGGTGATATTGGAAACTACACGGAAGTGGCCGATTTCTACCCTATAGGAATCGCCTCTCTTTTTGGCATTAATCTGGCCATTGCCGGCGCCCGCCTAGGGAATATTGGAGGCGTCAGCCTGAACACGTATTTCGACACCTTTGGGCTAGAGGGCGTTCTCGCCAATCTTGCGCTTATAATGATAATCTTCCAGATTACACGCTGGATCTACACTATCGGGTATGCAGGCTCCAAGACCTGGTCACCCTTTATCTTTATTTGCATTCTTCTCGGTATTCAGTTCCTGCATGATATAATATTCTACTACGGCGCCATTAATGTGGCCCCGAGCGGCGTGAATGAGATGATAGATCTACTGAAGGGATACGCCAAGCAGAATGGCTCTACGGCAATGGGCGGGCACGCTGTACTTATTGGAGTCATTGGCGGACTTGCCATGATTTTCAAGGAGACGACAATCATTGTCCGAATGTGCATTATTATTGGAACGATATATGCGATGCCCTACTTGATTGCTATGGCTCGATCGAAACCGGTGGTTATTCAAGAGATAGTGAAGGAGACAAAGCAGGTCGAGAAACAGGCGCAGCCGAAGGCGGCAATAATCAAGGAGCCTATGGAGAAAAGAGAGCCACGGGCACTGAATGAGCTGGATGCGTTTTATAGCCCCTTATAAGTAGATGGACGACTTTGAAGAAATGATCCAAAATCAGGCGACGGGGGCATTTATTTCTGCGGAACCTGCCGAGCCTGTAGATCCAGAAGCCGTGAATGCGGATGCGGCCATTGTGGAGCCCGAGGCTGTATCTGAGCCAAAAGGCAAGATAACACGTTCGTCGAAGCAGCTGCGCGTCGACGCGGCTCGCGCCGAAAAGCTAAAGGAGCTCAAGGCCCGTTATGAGACGGAGTTTGCCAATATCCAAGGGCGTCGACCGAAGCCCAAGGCCTACAACGCGGCGGCCGTCCTATCAGCGGCCGATCCCGAGGCAAAGATTACGCAGATTCTGGCCCGGGATCGCGCCGCCCATAATGCTAAGCAGGCTGGAAAGAAAACACGTAGAGCCCCTGTTATTAATGCGAATGCCTCGCGCCGCAATGCGCCGTCTATCCTTGCCTTTACCCGCAGCGAAGTGCGGCGGATCCGCGAGGAGGCTAAGAAGACTCTTATGGAGCTGAAGGGGCGTTCGGAGGCTGAACTCCGGGCCATTGGATCGAATATCTCTGTGCTGCACCCCCTTTTCCACGGGACGCGTAGAAAGCCTGGGCCGAAGTCGAGAGATGGCAAAAATTTAGAATAAGGCGGGCAAAAAGGCCGGCATGCTTCATATAGTCAATCCTACCGATCCATGCGTAATGCCCGAGACTTTCGCCATGGAGTTCAAGTTTCCGCTTGACCCTTTTCAGAAGCACGCCGTGGCTGCCATTAGTCGCCACGAGAATGTGCTCGTAACGGCCAAGACGGGTTCTGGAAAAACTCTGGTCGGCGAGGCCCAGATTGCCCACAGCCTCGCCGCCGGCCGGCGCGTCTTCTATACGACCCCTATCAAGTCCCTTTCAAATCAGAAGTTTTATGATCTGAAAGAGATGTTTCCCGGCCGCGTGGGCATCATGACGGGTGATATTAAATTCAAGCCAGACGCCGACGTCGTGATCATGACCACGGAGATTCTGCGCAACCTCCTTTTCAAGCAGAACTCCGCGACCAGGTCCCTGGGCATCACGGCCGATCTCAGCCTCGATGGGCTCGATGCGGTCGTCTTTGATGAGTGCCACTATATCAATGACAAGGATCGCGGCGCGGTCTGGGAGGAGACGATGATTCTTCTGGATCCCTCGGTCAACCTCGTTCTTCTCTCGGCCACCATTGACCATCCCGAATACTTTGCGGCCTGGTTGGGGGAGCTGAAGCAGCGACCTATCCATCTCATTTCGACGCAGTATCGCGTGGTGCCTCTCCAGCACGCCCTTTACAGGGGCGATGAGCTTCTCACGGTCATGGACAATAAGAACCACTTTGATGCCGGAATCTATAAGATGTGGATCCTGTCTCGGGAGCGCGGTGCCAAGGCTGCCGATGACCATCGGGCTCGCGTGGCCGATCGTAGGCGCGGCGGCTACGAGGATGGGCCAGTGGCTCGAGGAGATTCCCAGAAGTCCTATCTGCACCAGCTCAATGAACTCATTGGTCGCCTCGATTCCAAGACTCTGCTCCCGGCCCTCTTCTTCGTCTTCAGCCGTAAGGACTGTGAGCGCTATGCGGCCAAGGTCGAGCACACCCTCATCGACTCCTCGGATACGGCGGCCGTGAGGCATATTATCGACTTTCACCTGCATCGCTACGGCGACGCGTTAAAGCAGATGCCGCAGTATGTGGCTTTGAGGTCCCTTTTGGAGCGCGGCATCGCCTTTCACCATAGCGGTGTTCTCCCTGTCCTAAAAGAGATCGTGGAGATTCTCTTCGGTCGCGGCTACGTCAAGGTCCTCTTTGCCACGGAGACCTTCGCAGTGGGCATTAATATGCCGACGAAGACGGTGGTATTCACGGCCTATCGGAAGTTCGATGATAGGGGTCCCCGCCTTTTAAACACGGACGAGTATATTCAGATGGCTGGGCGGGCAGGGCGGCGCGGAAAGGATGATAAGGGCTTGGTGCTCTATCTTCCTGACAGAGATCCGGAGGAGGTCGATGATGTTCGGCGCATGATGACGGGGTCCTGCTCGACCTTCCAGTCGCGCATGACCTTCCACTACGACTTCCTCTTGAAGACCATGCAGTCGGGGAATCTCCGCTGGATCGACTTGATGGAGCAGTCGTATTGGTATCGGCGGCACATGACACAGCTGGAGGCCAGTAAGAAGGAAGTGGAAGCCCTCAGAGCAAGTCTTACGGCCTTGGCACCAGAAGACAGGGCGGCTCTAGAGGAGGCCGATGCGCTCAAGGACGCCATTAAAGGCAGCGTCAATGCGGCCAGACGTGATGCCCAGAAGCGCTGGGACGCCTGGGACAGAGCGCACATGGGGCCCAGGTGGCATGGGCTCTTGGCAGCCTGGCCTCAACGGAAGGCCAAGGAGGCCGAGATTAGGCGTGAGGAGGCCGCGATCCAGGCCGCAGCCACACCGGCCTCCGATATTCAGCCGACGCTGAAGGCCATGGAGTTAATGGGCCTCTTAGACCAAGGAGCCCTTACACCGCTCGGAACGGCCGCCACGGAAATCAATGAGGGCCATCCGATTCTCATGTCGAAGCTCTTTCAGAGCGGGACCATGAAAGGCTTTACGGCAGAGGAGATTCTGGCTGTCCTGGCGGCCTTTATTGAAGGCGACGGTGTTAACCCGAGCGAACTGGGGATTCCGAAGCGGTGCGTTGACACCCTCTATGAAATCGACAGGATCGCGGCAGATTGCTGTCGGCTCGAAAAGGGTCTCGTGACTTCCCCGGATTCCTATTGGGGCCTGGGGACAAAGTGGATCGAGCCTGTATGGAGATGGCTGGACGGCGTGGAGATGTCGGCCCTTTGCGTTGACTATGAGGTCTTCGAGGGCAACTTTATGAAGACTTTGATGACTATGGGCAACCTTTTGGAAGAGTGGCGGAGCCTGGCGGTCCTGGCTTCGGATACTGATACTCTGGAAGTGCTGAGGGGAGTCGAGAAGAAGCTTATGCGTGGGGTGGCTGTTTGCGATTCTCTGTATCTGCGGATTTAAATCTTAAGAATAAGTATATAAATGTCCGTTAATCCGGCTAAATATGATCCTAGCAAAATGTACAAGCGTGGAGATACTGTGCTATGGTACGGCTCTAAATGGACTGCCAAAAAGGAGTCTGATCAAAATAGGACTCCTCCTCCAACCTCAAATGATATGTGGGAAGTTGTGATGGAAGAGTATAATGAGACAGAGGTGCGCCTCGAAGGGAGCCGCGGGGTATTAACTATTCTTCCAACACAGCCAGAATATTATGCTACTGCTACATCTCTACCATATATTCAATCTCCTCCCAGCAAGTTATACTTTACCAAGAATGCCAATCTTAAGAGTGGAGAGTTAGTATATTATGATGATGGTGGAGTTACAGGCGGAGTTACATTAAAAGCTAATAAGGATATCGACCGTTTGAGCCCCAAACTTAACTTTATTATACGGCCTGGAGGGTGTACGGGTGAGAATAGAAAAGCAATAGTAGATTTTCCTGAAAAACAGGACTTATCTGTTATTTATCAAGAAAATAACTTAATTCCAGATGTGATTTTTTTTAATAAATGGAAGGGCGGGAAAGGATATGTAGTAATGGCAAATGGATCTGCATGGAGACTTAAGGTATCAGAGGTAATTTTTCCAAGCTCGCCTCCCGCTGATAAGAATATACCAGATGGTATTTGGGAATATATTCCACCTAGCCCGACGACGCCTGAATATGATAATAAGAAAATCTATAAGGTGGGCGATAAAGTTATATCGAAAGGAATAGTCTGGATAGTAAAAGAGGCAGCGGGTGTAGAAGGTTACCCGCCTCCAGCGGATAAGAATGAGCAGAGTAATACATGGGCATACGTTCCTGAAGGCGTGCAATCTAGTCAGGCTCCTAGTTCTATAGCCTCTTATGACAATACTAAAGTATATAAGCTTGGAGAGCAAGTTACATCGAATGGAATCGTCTGGGTAGTAAAAGATGCAACGGGTGCGCCAGGATATAAGCCTCCAGAAGATAAGAATGGACAGAGTAATACATGGGCCTATGTGTCTGGGGGAACTTCTGGTGGAGGCAAGAGTCGAAAGGCGCGTAAGAATCGTAAGGCACGTAAGAGTAGGTCCCGGCGTTAAATACAATTTAGATGGCCTATATAGGAATGGCCGCATCAGGGTCACTAGTATCTGGACCAATCTGGGGGGTAGGCGAACCATCTGGATTCACAAGTACTATAACAACCCCTGTACCACCCCCTGCAACAACCCCTGTGATAACAGGTCTAAGTACAGGCATTGTAACAACAACCCCTGTAACAACATCCCCTGTAACAACATCCCCTGTAACAACCCCTGTAACAACATCCCCTGTAACAACATCCCCTGAAATAACCTCTGTAACAACTACACCAACGGGTGCTATAATGACTCCGACAATGACCTCTGGCGCACAAGCTTCTCCTACATGCCCACCCGGGCTTAGTAGCGACCTAAAATGGTGGCTAAAAAGGATTTTTGAAGAGCAGAAAAAGGTAAGAAAAGAAATAAAGACTCTATCTGAGACCGTGCAAAGTAGCCAAAGCTCTAACAGCGAAAACAGTGAAAACAACAGTGAAAACAACAGTGAAAATAACAGTGAAAATAATGCAAATGAAGGAGGCGGCCGGACTCGCAAACGCAGATATCGTAAAAAGAAGGGGACCCGGAGATAACTTGCCTTGAAATACTAAAGTCGAATATGCGGAGCATTTTGGACTTTGGCATTTTCTAACGATATTAACGACGCGTCTTTCTGCGTGCCTTTTTTGTTCTCTTACCGCCTGTAACAATAGAACGTCTACATCCATACTTTCTGAAATCAAGAACTGCCTTTCTATGGCTACTACTCAAATTAGCCGCCTTATCTGCTGCCGCCTGATAAACACTCTCAACTTCCTTGCGTTTCTCTGTAGCTTCATTCTCAGCTTTTACTGCCTCCTTCCAATTGTCCCCTTTCTCTTTCAACTCCATTTCCACTCTGTTCAAATCTGTTTCCAAGGTCTCAAGCTTACTCGTTAAGTTACTACACTGGGAATTCACGTAGATCGATCCCGGAGGTTGGTGGTGTTTTGACATTTATTTATACATTAGATTTTTATAACGTGAAGTGCCAAAGTTAAGCGCACCCTCACTTCGTTCAGATAGCTTAACTTATATCACTCAGATTACATCCTCAAGTGCCGAAGCGGCACTTTGCGGTAAATACTTTCAAGCAGTATAATAAACATTCTTCAGCCCATATTCTCGAATACATTTTTCCAGAAAGATGACACAGGCCTTACAGGGTTCGGAATTCAGAAAGCCCTCCTTATGGAGAGCCTTATCGCGCGTGAAACGCATGACATACATATCGGCATCACGCAACTTCGATATATCTCCAAGTTGCTTGACGACGTTGCGTTCGGCGTGAATACTGCTGGCCGAGTATCCTGAGCCGCGGCTCCTCGAGCCGTAGTTATTGGTGGCCTCTGCCAGGATTTGGCCGCGCTTCACAATAACGGCCATATGGACGTGGGCATAATGGCGATCCCGGAGCTTGGCTGTCCGCGGATCATCCAGGAACTGTTGGAGAATGCCGTACTGCGTCAGGTGCGCCATGTGATGCCTTTTGTGTTGGCGTGGGTATTTTACTAATTTTACTGGTGTTATGTGCATAAAATAAGAAGGTATAAATCTACTCATTTCTCTCTTCTCTGAGACGTCTGCGAACATTATTAATCTGTTTTTGCGTCAGGCCACGTCTAGCTCTGTTGGCCTCCTCGTCATTACGTTTACTGTTGCCGTAGGTTGAATGACCCGTGTGAGAGTGACTATTCTTTTTTGGTCTGAAACATTTTCCAAGGGCGTTACACACCAGCCCAAGCACCCCCCCGCGCATTGTCTTGCGTCCCCGACCCTTACGCGTACTCTTACGCCCCCGACCCTTTCGTGAGCGTCTGCCGCCAAGCATACTGTCTAATGAAGGTAGAGCCGAACCAGAAGCATTTGCAGAGACATTCGCAGGCACGGCAACAGAAGCATTTGCGGCTGAAGGTCCATTATTTCTGGGCGTAGAGGGACCCGATGATTCGCGACACTTCTCAACCTTAGCTTGAAGCTCCTCCTTTTTTGCCTTAAGTTCCTCTTTTTCCGTTTTGAGAGTCTCTTTGTCTGCCTTAAGCGCCTCTTTTTCCTTTTTGAGCTCCTCTATTTTGGTGTGGCATTCTGCAACAGTAGTACACTTCGTCATTATATTATACCCGCAGATTTAAAACTAGACGCCGCTTCCAGTTCCGCTTTTCCGCATCACAGAAGACAGATAAGCGCACAGGTCCTGACCACGCGGCGTCTCCCTTCACCAGTTTCCCCCAGGCAGGAATCCATACGCGCCCCAGGCCAGCGATTCCATCGACCTCCTTGTTCCATCCCTCCCAGCCTAAGAGAACTCTCGCAAAGGCCAGATCCCGTTCGTAGGCCTTCGCCCGCTTAGCAATAGCATTCAGTTCCTGGCACACTCCTGTATTCACAGGATAACCCATAAGAATCATCTGGTTGTAGCAATCGGCCGCGCGACGAATCGGAGAGGTCGCGTGGCAGTAGACAGCGGCGTCCAGGCCCCAGTGCCTCGTATCCATAGCCGTTGCCAAACAATACTCTCCCCCCGCCGCGGCAAGTGAAGCCGGAAACCCGCAGGCCTCGTAGGCCTTGAACTTCTCCATATCAGGGGCTGAGTGCCTGCGCAAGATACCCTTCTGGAGTTCGAGTAGCCGTTGAGCCGCTGTCCGATTATAGAGGAGCATCAGCTTTTCGATCCACTCATGCGGATCTGATGATCCCGTTACGGCCGTCAGCAGGGCTGCGTTAGGCGATGCAACCGCCGTTTCATAGGTGTAGGACTCCGTAATAAGAATCCGTTGACGTCTCCATACGGGGTTTGTAAGGCTGCCCGTGAAGACAAGGCTGAGAACATCCCTCTCCTGCCCCGGAAGAAGCGAGAAGAGACCCTCCGAAAGAGCCGCTGGAAACATTGGCCGAATCGCCTCGCCATCCCTATAGAGTGTCTGGCCACCCTCTAGAGCCATCAGAAGAGCAGGATTCAGGTGTAGCCAGGACGCGACATCGGCAATGTGGATATGGATCTCGGTACCCGCACCAGTCTCAACGATGCTTATGGCATCATCGACGTCTTTGCATCCAGGAGGATCAATATGGAAGGCCTCCAAAATGCCTGGTGCCGCGGCAGGGGCCACGAGTTCCGCCGGGTTTACAACAAGTCCCTTTCGCCAATCTGCGTGAATCAAGAGAGCTGCCTCTTCAGCAACCAGGTCCCCACATTTTCCGATAACGCGGATAAGATTTCCGCGCGGACAGGTTGAATCCCAGGTGAGAAACTCGATCTGCGCCAGGACGTTGGAGTTATCTCTGGATGAACAGCCAACGAAGAAGGGCGGGTAGCTCTCCTTCCAGGGCGTAAAACGATACATGGGATGCCCGTGGCTCGTGATGCCGTATCGGACCTTGGAGGCCAACTCCAGGACTCCGACGAGGCGATGTTTGGCGCGTTTAACTAGCGTGACCGTTCCATCGTAGGCGATCAAGTCGCCTGGAAGCGCCTTGTTTGCGGATCCCTCCCAGACATGGTTACCGGCCTGGAAATGTATATAATCCTTCGTTTCGAGTTGCATGCCTGGGACTAGGTGTGCGACCAGATAAATTTTCTAAGGCCATTGTATATGGGCTGGTTTAATCGCTTCACGAAAAAGAATAGGGCACCTAGACCGAATGCAGTTACGACTGCCCAGACGCGTCGTATCGGATCCGTTGCGGCCAGAGAGCAGGTTCGTAAGGCAAATAATAAAAGTAAAGCTAGTGGTAACATTCTTGCCAAATATAACAAGGCATCAAGTAATGTTCAGAAGGGCCGTAATACCGTAGCGGAGCGTGCATCGGCGGCATACGACCGCATTCGCTCTACCGTTGAAAGGCGACACAATGACAATAAGAACTCATATAAGAATGCGGCAGATGCTTTAGAGGATGAGATTGATTCGCGTGCAAAAGCCGAGCTGAAGGAGAAAGTTAAGGAAATGGAGGAGCAGTTTGATGATGCTACAATGAAAGTTATTGATGATTATATGGCCGATATTAAGGCCGAGGCAATCGAACTCTCAAAAGATAGAGATCCAAAACTAATAGAAAAACTCAAGGATACACTTATTAATATTATGGCTGAAGGTGATATGAGCGCACCAGAGCCTAAGATAAAGAAAATCCTTGTTTTTATCCTACCAATATTCTTGCTTATCGCACCCTATATTAGCAAGCTCTATAAGAAATTTAAGTATAATCCTGGTGACGTGGCCTATGATAGGCTCCGCGCATTTGTTGATGCCATGAAGGATGAGAAGTCTGGTGGTGCCAATAATCAAAGAAATACTCGTAACAACGGCAACTCTTTAATCATTGGACATACCTGGCACTCTAACTTATTTTTCTCGGCTGCGATGGTTAATATGAGCATGAGTGATGGTACTGGTGAAGGTAACCCTTTTATGTTAATATTATTTATTATTATATTTGTATATTTTGCTATTATTGTAGCTTTAACCATTGGAGTTGTTGTGTTTGATATTTTACTACTGATAAAGAGAGCAATATTCGATGGTGTAAAAAAGGCGCAGGTTACAGGAAAGGCATCAGAAGAACTAGAGCGGGCTGCACCTCAGGTGGTTGCTACACAAAATCCTTTACACCTGAGCAAAAATTCCGCAAAGAATGTTAGACCACCATTAGCACCACCTGGACTTCCGCCACCGCCGATAAATCACAAAGGCCCATATACACCGTCGAAATGGAAGAAAGTTGTTGAAAACGGCGAGAGATGGTATGAAAATGTTAAAACCGGTGAATCATCGTGGACGCTTCCAAAGGGCGCAGTTTTAGTATGATGTGTAGTGCCAAAGTTAAAAATGATTTGCATCCTCTGAATGCAAATCACTTTTTGAACAAGACATTACACGTTACATTCTCATTGACATAAAGACTGCTACCAGAATACAGCCGATGACAAATATTGCAGTCGGCGCCCAGCTAGGTAAACTAAAAGAACTTCCGGAATCAGCTACTGTACCAGCAGGAGCTGTGCCCGCTGCAGCCTCTGCGGGTACAAAGGGTTCGCGCATCGAGCGTAGGACAAACATATCAAGAAAAAGGGCCCCTGCGATCATGCTAACTGAGAGGGCAATAAGCGGAAGGTTGAACTTCATTCTATTATACTAGGGATTTTAAGGAGGGTCGGGTCTAGCGGCCAGTAGACCCAAACCCACCCTCACCGCGTCCAGAAGGCGGCAAACTGCTAAGCAGCCGCACCTCTGAAATCCAGCCCATATCTGGCGCCAGAATCTGAAAGTGGCGATCGCCCGCCTTGAAGCCCGAGCCGAAGGGACCGGCCACAACCGGTGCCTTTAGCAGACCGCGATAAGAGCTATCAATAACTCCCATTGAGTTGGCCATCATATAGCCAGTCTTATAGATGGATGACCGGGGTGCCAGCCAGAAATGCACCGGGTCGGAAGCCTCGTTGACCAGCATCGCCTTCACGCCGAGATTGAGCAG
>Ga0209296_1001006_pt1 | contig 22906 bp, 25 predicted proteins | sample S_130206_EF_Meta_FD_187319 | JGI IMG/M metagenome (GOLD analysis project Ga0209296, IMG submission 187319) | Freshwater microbial communities from Lake Simoncouche, Canada to study carbon cycling - S_130206_EF_MetaG (SPAdes) (version 2) | ecosystem: Environmental > Aquatic > Freshwater > Lake ...
GTACGAAACGGAATGCGCATGTTTAATGGTGTCTGCACCAATTAGCATCGCTCCCGACTCGTGCCAGCGTTGTCCGTCTGCAAATTCGTTGACATCAAAAACCGTGCCGAAACCGTCGAACCATACGGGAGCCCACAACCAGTAAAACTGAGGCGGCACATTGAGAGGCGCTCCCAGTTGAATACGTTCACCAACGCCACGCACGCCCCATGACCTATCGCGAGAACCGACAACGTCTCCGGCTTTCAGTTCTGTTCGAACGCCGTCAACTTCAATCCAGCCTGTCCAAGTTCCGAGTTGGGTCAGGCGGGTGTAGCTCATTACTTTTCTATTTCCTGCGCGGACGAGAAAGGGTGGTTCCTCGTACGGTAGGGATGACGCTTTGAATGTGATGTCTGCACGTATTGCGTGTTCTGGGGCATCAACTGTGATGCGATGCTTCTTCATCGGCACCACTACTTCCACTTTGATGGGCCCAACAACGTTGCATTCCATTCGGTCGAGAGGTGCGCGTCCTGATGCGTGAACATTCACCTGTTCACCATTTCGCACCACGCTAAAAGATGCATCAATTACGTGACGGTTTGGATACAAACCCATGGCGGCTGCAAAGAAGAGCTTCCCGTCTCGTGAGTAACCGTTAAAAAAGTAACGATCGTAGGCGCCAGGATCGCCAGACTCAGTGTGAGCAATGGGTTCAGACGTCTGATGAATCGGGTAGTCGTCAAAGGAAGTGATCATGACTGTGACCGTAGCCACTAATTAACTGTCAACGCTAGACGGACAGCTGCAATGGCTCTGTCGTACAGTGGGGACTGTGATTACCGTTTCTCAGAAAACGTTTCGAACAGTTGTTGGGACGGCTTTGGGGTCGCTTTCTGTGATTATTTTTACAGGGGCCTTGGTTCGTCTGACCGGCTCCGGTCTCGGCTGTGCTGACTGGCCGCGATGTAATGCAACCAAGTTCGTCGATGTTTCCACAGGACACACGCTGATAGAACAAGCCAACCGATTGTTTACTGGAATGGTCTCCATGAGCGTCATCGCCGCTGTGCTTCTTGCTCACTTCCGCCGGCCTTTGCGAAAAGATTTGGTTGTACTTGCATGGGGATTGGTGCTGGGAGTGCTTGCTCAAATCATCATCGGCGGCATCGTCGTACTCACAGGCCTGAACCCTTTTGCAAACATGGCTCATTTTTTGGTCTCACTCATTCTTGTTGCAAATGCTTTCGTTTTATTTCGACGATCAGGCGATGAACCCTCGACATACTTTCGTACTGGACCTGCGCGTTTGGTCAAAGCAATCCGGTTAGTTGTGTGCAGTAGTGCGCTAGCGCTAGTGACTGGCACGGTTGTTACGGCCTCCGGGCCTCATGCTGGAGATGAAAAGGCTGTACGGTTTGGATTCGCTTTAACAAGTGTTGCGCGGGTTCACAGCGTCAGTGTGCTTGTAACCATCGCGCTTATTGTCTTCCTGGGCGTGCGCGCGAAACAACATCGCAGTGACGCCAATACACAGGATGCGATACAAGCCTTATTGTTAGCAGCCGTGTTTCAGGGAGCAATTGGTTATGCCCAATACTTCACCGGCGTACCTGTAGTGCTTGTTGCAGTTCATATCGCAGGAGCAACCGCGTTGTGGTTTGCTGTCTGCAATCTCGCCATATCACCATCACGCGCGGTGTAAGACCTGACTATTGCGCAAGCAGGTCGTAGAGGTGGTTGCAGTCGTTCAGAGTTAAGACACTTGGTGTGGCGCTTAGCTTGACAGTGGTGATGCTCGTGTTTTCCACCATCATCCACAATGAGCGTTGCGTTCCCAGTAATTCGGCTACATAAGCGTTAATGACACCACCATGGCAAACAACCGCAATACAACCACCTTCGTGGAGCGCTGCCAATGAATTAATCCGATTTGAGACTCTCGTACGAAAATTCTGATCACCTTCGGCATTCGGAATTCCATCCCATCGGCTTGTCTTCGCCCATTCGACATACTCAGGATCGCTGGTTGCAGCGCGTCGACGAAATTCGCCGTTGCCCCAGTCGCCGAGACGAACTTCTTCCAAGTCTTCAAAGATTCCAACTTCAAGGTTGTGATGCATGGCGATCGCCTCTGCAGTGTGCAATGCCCGAAGAAGATGACTTGAGTACACAGCATCGATTTGGGCATTAGACAGTCGAGCACCAACTGCGACAGCTTGCTTCTGACCGATCTCGTGCAATGGAGGGTCGGCACTTTCAGCTGATCCGGGGACAATGTCAGCGGATCTTCCATGGCGTATAAGTAAAACTCTGCACCCATCGCCAATAGAGCCGTCAAGAGTGGGCTGCGGGACGCTTGTTGAGTCTGTGGACCCAACTGATTTCTGAGATTCCATAGTTGTTATCTTTATTGTTATGAGCAAAGAAGATGAAGTCCTCCTCGAAATATCCGATCGAATCGCCACAATTACCCTGAACGCACCTGGTCGGATGAACACCATTTCAGGCGTCATGCTCGATTTGTTGTCGAAGAAGTTGCTGGAAGCAGATCGCAATCCAGAAGTTCGCTGCATTGTGCTTACTGGCGCGGGTCGCGCATTCTGTGCGGGCCTAGATCTCGGATCTCAAGCAGGCAAAACCGAATCACTCGGAGTATTGGATGACACTGGCGCAAATATGGCCGAGTTTGATATTCGTGAGGCTCCACCGATTGTTCTTCACGGTATTGATACGCCAGTTATTTGCGCGCTGAATGGCGGAGCTGCCGGTTATGGACTAGACATCGCACTTGGTTGCGACATTCGTATTGCAGCTGACACCGCAAAAATGGCACCGGGGTTCGCTAAGCGTGGAATCTTGCCAGAGAGTGGAGGCACCTGGTTGCTTCCTCGAATGGTTGGCTATGCAAGGGCTGCAGAAGTTGCTTTCACAGGTCGCACGTTGATGGCTGATGAATGTCTTTCGTTGGGTCTTGTGAACAAAGTGGTTCCTGCTGATCAATTGATGGATCATGTGATGGACATGGCGGGAGAGATTGCATCAAATGCCCCCTTGGCTGTTCGAGCAATTAAGAGAATGATGCGTGCTGCAGAGACTGAGACATTCGAACAAAACGTACACCACGTATTTCTTCAATTGCTTCCGCTTTTCCGTACGAAAGACTTTAAGGAAGGCGTCGCTGCGTTTATCGAGAAGCGTCCTCCTAATTTCATAGGTCGTTAAGATTCAGCATGGCTATTGCTGACCCATTTTTGTTGTTATCGATAGCCCGCACAGCCACCCCTCAAGAGATTCGCCGAGCGTGGCGAGATAAAGCTCGGACTGCGCACCCTGATGCTGGCGGTTCTGACTCTGCCATGCAGGAACTCAATGAAGCTTTGCGGAGGGCCTTGGAACTTGTTGGAGTCCCAAAAGTTTCGAAAACTGTTTCCCCTGTATTGGTTCGGCGTGAAAGAGACATCTCGAGTTTCACGGTTGATGCACTTCCCGCAGAATGTTTTGAAGCGCTACTTGTTGTAGCGGGAATCTGTGGCGCAATTTCTCATGATGAGCCCCCGTATCAATTGGAATTTTCTCTTCACGACGCAGAAGTTGATGGATTTCTACACGGGTGGTGTCGGTGTGATCTGGTCCCCGAAGCAGGAGCAACCACAGTGTCGCTCCTGGTCGGCACTGATGAATCCTCAGAAGGAATATCAGTCGAAGAGGTGCGCGACTATTTGGTCGCGAATCTCAATGCAATCGAATGGCCAAATTAGTTCGACGCAGCAGCTTTAGTTAGGCGATCGCGTATTGCAATTCCCAATCCATTTTCTGGGGGGAGTACGGCAATGACTACTTCTCGATTATGTAAATCAGCAGTCCGCAGGTTGTCGTACAAACTCAATGCATATGTAGCAAGGTCTTCATGGTGCAGTATTTCCGCAGACACTTGATCATTGGTAAGTCGATTGAAACGGTCAAGTGCCTCACGTAGCGAGGCGTACAGTTCAACGCGTGCTCTGGGTGCGTAATGCGCGAGCAACATTCCGGGCGCACGTGACGGACCATCCTGTGCCGAAATCTTAAGTCCTGTTGTTTTTGCAATTTCGAGCGAAGTGATCTTCCCAGGACGCAAGATTTGCACGGACGAACTGGTGCATTCAACAATGGTCGATTCAATTCCTATTGCGCAGGGTCCGCCGTCGAGCACGAGATCAACCGAATCACCCAAGTCATTAATGACATGTTCTGCGCTGGTCGGACTCACCTGACCAAAGCGATTTGCCGAAGGCGCTACAACAGCGTCTCCCAGTGAATCAAGCAAGTCAATTGTCATCTGATGAGCCGGAATGCGCAATGCAACAGTGTCTCGGCCTCCGGTGACCCAATCGGGGACTAGTTCAGTTCGCGGTACTAAGAGAGTAAGAGGGCCAGGCCAGAAGGACTCAGCAAGTTGTTGAGCCGATTCGTTGAGTACGCCCCACCGATGAATGTCGTCGCTGGGAGATAAGTGGATTATCAACGGATGTGATGTGGGTCGTGCCTTGGCCTCAAATACGCGACCCACGGCTTCTTCGTTCAGGGCAACCGCTGCTAATCCGTACACAGTCTCCGTAGGAATTCCGACTAGCCCTCCACGCTGTAAAACGTCACGAGCTCGTCCGACATCTTGCGTGATGCGCGAATCACTGTTCATGCAGCAAGGAAGTCGAGAATCGCATCTATAAAAGAGAACGTCTCAGGTGTTGCGAAATGATCCGTGTTGCGCAACACGGTCAACTTTGCATTAGGAAATGCTGATGCAAGGCGAGTGGCGGGTCCTGCAAAATCAGCGTCACCAATCACAATGAGAATTTCATTTGTAATTACTGACAATTCCGCTTCTGTCACGGGTTCAGACGATGGTCGTTTCATAATTGCAGTCAGGGCTATCAGGTCATTGCCAGGAGAGTTTCCATAGTGAGCAAACATGCGGGCGAAAGTGTCGTCTTCAGGAGCACGACCCTCGAGTGCATCGACAATTCGCTTATTGCCATCTGGCGGGGACTTGGTAAACACTCCGTCTCCGATTCCGGAAAGAACTACTTTGCCAAACCTATGGGGTGCAGCAATCAGCGCTCGCAAGATTGTTAAAGCGCCCAGAGAGAATCCGATGGCGTCGACGACTGGTTCTTCTGGCAGATGGGCAAGTAGCCACGCAGGAAGCTCTACGTAGGCCTCAGGGTCGTGTGGCTTGTCCTGTTCACCGTGACCAAGAAGGTCTAGACCAATTGGATTGCGCCCCACATCAGTCAGGAGGGCATCAATTCCCGGCTTTTGCCAGGTCTCTCGGAAACTGCCGCCCCAACCATGAACTAGGACGACAGGGACGTTCTCGGTAGATGCCATGCCTACACGGTAGTCTCGTCATGCCCTATGCGGTTCTTACATGATCTCCCAGCCCACGATTTGACCTACAACGATGTGTTTATGGTCCCGAGCAAGTCTTCGGTATCGTCCCGATTCGACGTAGATCTCAGTACCCCAGACCAGGTGGGTACAAATGTGCCAATCGTGGTGGCCAACATGACAGCCATTGCTGGCCGTCGCATGGCAGAGACTGTCGCACGTCGAGGTGGCCTAGTTGTGCTGCCGCAAGACATTCCTCTCGACATCATTGAGATGGTTGTCCAGCATGTGAAATCGCGTCACCCGATCTTTGAGACACCAATCACGTTGGCACCTGAAGACACTGTCGGTGAAGCGTTGAGTCTGATACATAAGCGTTCACACGGCGCAGTAATTGTTGTTGACAATGACAATCGACCTATCGGGGTGTTCACCGAATACGACGCTGTCGGATTCGATCGTTTTACCCAATTAAAGAATGTCATGAATCTTGACATGGTGTGTTTTACAGATTCCATGCCTGTTGCAGACATACATGACAAATTGATCGACCAAAGATTGTCCTTTGCGCCAGTAGTAGACAAGAACGGTATTCTCGTTGGTGCTATCACTCGAAAAGGTGCGCTTCGCAGCACCATCTATGCACCGGCCGTCAACGCCGGTGGCCAATTCTTAACATCAGTCGCTGTCGGTATTAATGCCGATCCAGCCAAGCGAGCTAAAGCGTTAGTCGCGCTCGGAGTAGACGTACTAGTTATTGATACAGCCCACGGTCATCAAGATCGCATGTTGCGCGCTATTGAAGCTGTCCGATCAGTTGCACCGAACACAACAATCGTTGCAGGAAATGTTGTGACTCGCGAAGGTACACGTGACTTGTTGAACGCCGGAGCAGACATTGTGAAAGTTGGAGTCGGTCCTGGCGCAATGTGCACCACCCGAATGATGACTGGTGTAGGACGGCCTCAGTTCAGTGCGGTTCTGGAAAGTGCCGAGATGGCCCGTTCGATGGGTAAACACGTGTGGGCTGATGGTGGAGTTCGGTTCCCGCGCGACGTAGCGCTAGCTGTAGCAGCGGGAGCTGCCAACGTAATGTTTGGTTCGTGGCTCGCAGGTACATACGAATCTGCTGCAGACACTCTGCGTGACACTGAAGGTCGCTTGTACAAGGAGAGCTTTGGCATGGCTTCGAATCGTGCGGTCAAGAATCGCACCCGTGCCGAAACGGCCATCGAGCGTGCGAAAAAGGAACTGTTCGAAGAGGGAATCAGTACTTCTCGTATGTATCTAGATCCTGTGCGTCCAGGTGTTGAAGACATCATCGACCAAATCGTCGCTGGTCTTCGTTCTGCTTGCACCTATGCAGGAGCATCCAGCATGGAGGAATTCCATGAACGCGCCGTTGTCGGTGTACAAAGTGCAGCTGGATACGACGAAGGTCGACCACTCGGCACTAGTTGGTAATCATGCGCGTTATTGCTATCGATGGTCCTGCAGGCGCAGGGAAGTCGACAGTGGCGCGACAAGTATCTACTGCAACTGGTCTTCGTTATCTCGATACAGGAGCCATGTACCGGTGTGTGGCTCTAGAAGTGCAAAACACTGCAACAGACCCCTATAACGCAGACGCCGTTGGCAAGATTGCGCGTGATGTCGAGGTTGTGATCGAACGTGATGCAGCCAAATTGAATGGAGTCGATGTGTCGACAGAAATTCGTACGAGCGAGATCAATGCCATTGTCAGCATCATTGCTGCTCATACTCCTGTCCGCGATGCAATGAGAGAACAACAACGACAATGGATTCGAGCCCAGAAGGGTGGAGTCGTGGAGGGCCGCGACATCGGAACTGTTGTTTTTCCAGACGCAATTTTGAAAGTGTTTCTCACCGCATCACCCGAAGTGCGCGCCGAACGTCGTGTAGGACAAGCTGGCGGGGACATTACGGCAGTGGCGGCAAGCATTGCTGAGCGAGATCATCTCGATTCAACACGACTTGACTCGCCATTGCGACCGTCTCAGGGCTCGGTCATTGTTGATTCCAGCAATAGAACCATTGAAGAAGTCGTAGCAGAAATTGTTTCTCATTTCGAAAGCGTTGATCATGGCTGAAGTTGACACATTTATGGCGGGGCAAAGTTTTCTCAGTCGACTCTTTTACAGACTTCTGCGCGGACTAGTTGTATTTGTGTGTGTGTCCTATACACGGACAACAATCATTGGCAAAGAGAATATTCCGAAGTCCGGAGCCTTCCTTCTGGCGCCCATTCACAGATCAAATATTGATACACCTCTTGCAGCAGCCGTGACCTCTCGTCGAATGCGTTTCATGGGCAAAGACACCATCTGGAAGTTCGCTCCTATTGGCTGGATAGTTTCAGCTCTCGGTGCTTTTCCCGTCAGTCGAGGCACAGCAGATCGAGAAGCGTTACGACGTTGTGTCGCAGTTCTTGAAGCTGGTGAGCCACTTGTGTTGTTTCCTGAGGGAACTCGCCAAAGTGGGCCCGTAGTACATCCGCTTTTTGATGGCGCAACGTACGTCGCAGCGAAAGCCGGAGTCCCAATAATTCCAGTAGGAATCGGCGGTTCCGAACGCGTCATGCCAAAGGGATCAAAGATGATTTACCCACGGAAATGCGTAGTAGTAATCGGTATGCCAATTCAAACGGTGGTGAACGGCACTGAGCGTCTGCCTCGATCTGCTTTGAAAGATTTGAGTTCTAACTTGTCAGACGAATTGCAACGATTGTTCGATGAAGCGCAACGTCTCGCCGGATCTCCGAATAACTACTGACATCTAGTGCTGTAAAAAGGCACTCATCAAGGAAGCCATGTATAACGGGTCGTTTGCTCCACACATTTCTCGAGTTGAATGCATCGACAGCTGTGGTATGCCTATATCGATTGCCTCAATACCTAGTTGAGTTGCCGTGATTGGCCCGATGGTAGAACCGCACGGAACATTGTTTCGGGCTGCAAATGTTTGAAGCGGAATGCCGTTTGATGAAGCGACTGAGCGGATATGGGCTAGGCCACGAGCTGACGTTGCGTACCTTTGATTTCCGTTGACCTTGACAGCTGGGCCGTGGTTGATGATGGGGGCATGCCGTGGTTCATTGCGGTCCGGGTAATTCGGATGGATTGCATGAGCATTGTCAGCTGACAAACACCACGACGCTGCAAGCCGATCGAAATGTTTCCCATCGCGTAAACCGTGTTGCGTGGAAATACACGAGACGACACGTGAGAGCATTGGGCCAGCGGCACCAGTTGCGCTATTGCTCCCCACTTCTTCGTGATCATTGAGCACAAGGATTGAAGTGTGTTCTGATTGGGGAGCGTTACGCAGTGCTTCAACAGCACTCCAACAGGAGGCCTGGTTATCTAGGCGACCGCTCGCGATAAGAGACTCATCAGCCCCAAGCAATGTGGCATGTGTGATGTCAAACAGATGGGCATCAAAGGCCGACACATTGGCGACTCCGGACTCCCGATGTATCCATTCCGAAAATGATTGATTCGTTGATCCCCATACTGGTGTCATGTGTTGATGACGATCAAGGTGAAGACCTTTCTCACCGATTTCGCGGTCGAGATGAATTGCCAACTGAGGCACACGAGCAAGCGCGCGTGCAGCCGAGTACAAATGCGACACACCGTTTGAATCGATGACACGGCCTGCGATTCCCAAATCTCTATCCAGCCATGAATTCAAAAGAACACCGCCGTAGATCTCAATTGCCAATTGTGACCATCCAAGTTGATGAATATCGGGCTGTGGCAAAACACGCAAGTTTGGTGAATCAGTGTGTGCGCCAATGATTCGTAGTGCACCCTTCGTTGTGCCGAGCCTCCATGCCACAATGCAACCGTCATACGTCAGGTAGCCCATCGAAGGCAGATCGTCGCCAAGTTCCGTCACGTGAACAAAACCAGCAGTTTTCAGAGATGTAGCTGCGGTTTCAACAACATGAAATGGAGTGGGACTTTTATCGAGCCACGCCAAAAGGCTGCTTATGGATGACTCAGGCATGAAAGAGCCCAGTGGGTAAGCCAGAGCCGCGAAGATGTGATGTTTCGTTTATCGACAGAATGCTTCGGTGCCCGGAAGATGAAGCAGCAATGCGATGTATTGATGTGTAATTCGGATAGAAGAACTGAGAGCTGGAAAGGCCAAGAATGTGTGACAAATAGTCATTAATAACTCCGCCATGACATGTCACGACAACTGTGTCACCTCTGTGCTTATCAATGATGTCTTCTATTGCTGCAAGAACTCGATTATGAAAGTCTTCTGGGATCTCATCGGAATTGAAACCACCTTTAGCCATCTCCAGCCAACGCGGGTCATTTGCGGCCTTCAATTCTTCAACAGGGATGTACTCATTCGAGTGTTGATCCCACTCTGCAATTCCTGGCACCAATATTGGTTCTATGCCAATCGCAGAAGACAACGGGGCAGCGGTTTGAACTGCGCGACGTAACGGACTGGAATAAATCGCATCAACATTCTCTGACATCATGTATGCCGCAAACAAAGCTGCCTGTGCGTGCCCATCAACCGACAACTCAGGGTCAGCTGGCCCATCGGTATTTTCTTTCCTCACTGGGAGGCCATGACGCACGAGAATTAGTTCCACAACTATGAAAGGATAGGGAAGTGGGCCGTGAGCAGCATCATCGACTGGATGAATCGCAAATATTCTCCACAGAATCTGGTCCTGACTCGGAGTTGTTGATAGTTCTGATTCATGGGTCCCTAGACCGAAGTGGCGGAATGGCTTTATTGGCCCGCCATCTGCAGGGTGAACATCGAGTGTTGCGTTACGACAGGCGCGGGTATGGGCGGTCGTGGCCGCATCCTGGGCCATTCTCTGTTGATGACCAGGTGGATGATCTTGTGTCCTTAGTGGGCGACAGGCGATTGGTGCTGATTGGACATTCATTCGGAGGAAACATCGCTCTTGCAGCATCTGTTCGCTTGGGGAAACAAGTTGTTGGCGTCAGCACATACGAAACACCACTGTCATGGATGAAATGGTGGCCTGGAACAACAGCAGGGGCCATGGCTGTTGCATCATCTGAAGCCGATGCTGCAGAAAACTTCATGGTGCGATTGATTGGGCATAAACGATGGAATTCACTTCCAGACCGAACAAGAGATGAGCGTCGACGAGAGGGTGCTGCTTTAGTGGGAGAACTGACCGCTCTGAGATTGAGTGCGCCTTGGGAAGCTGGCGATATCTCGTGTCCAGTTCTGTGTGGTTTTGGGTCTCATGGCATGAAGCATCACGCTGAAGGAGCCATGTGGCTGTCGCAGAACCTCGATAACGGTCGATTAATTGAATTGAAGGATGCTGCTCATAGTGCGCCTATGACTCATCCGTTGCAATTCGTGCACGCGCTAGTTCTTCCTCATTGCGAGAGTTGAGGCACCTTGACTTTTATGTCCTGTCCGAAGAAGTTGCAGGTTGTGTCAACAGAAGCTGTAGCGGTGGCTTGTGACTTGACAGAATTTGCACAATCAATAACTTGAGCTCGCTGCGAATACCCGGCGAGGGCAATGGCCAAGAAAATTACAAGAGAAATGATCTTCCCGACAATGGACGAGACCACTTTCATCAGAATCAGGCCAATAACGATTGAGGCCCCAGAGAGCCCCAAAGCGAGGTTTTTAAGGGTTTGGATGTCAGTTGTTGCCCATAAGGAGTTCATGCCATCACCATAGATGGCGAACAGCCCGTAGCGTTGTCATTATGTCTGTTGAGCAATTCACGGTCGCGATACTCATTGGCGGCGATAGCTCACGCATGGGCGTCGATAAAGCCACTTTCGAAGTCGACGGCATTTCAATGGCTAATCGCGTCTCACAGGCGGCCCATGAAGCCGGTGCCACTCAAGTTTTGATTATTGGAGGCACAGCAGCCAAAGCCAAGACAATTACAGGCACTTGGAAAAAGGATGGATTTCCCGGTGAAGGCCCGCTTGGTGGTGTCATCACTGCGTTGAAGCACGCAGATCACGATTCCGTTGTCGTGTTGTCATGCGATATGCCATTCATCACTAGTGCAGTGATTTCAAGTTTGGTTAACGGGTTGAACGATGCTCAAGCGACAGTTGGGCGCACAGATCGTCTGAACTGGTTATGTGCAGCATGGTCGAAGCAAGAATGCACTTCTACGTTGCAATCTGTTTGGAAGAGGAACGAGAGGGCCGTGCATCGTGCCGCCGTTCTTCTCGATGTTGCGGAAGTTCCTGTCCCTGCGAATGCTGTACGTAATATCAATTCATTCGCAGATCTGAACCCTTCAGATGAGACAACTACTATCTAGTTATGTCGATTTCTGAAATATCAATATCTGAGTTAGCAACTCTCGCCAATCCCATCGTCATTGATGTTCGCGAAGTAGACGAATATGTCTCAGGCCATGTTCCTGGAGCAATCAACATTGCTTTGTCGGAATTGGTTGGACGTGAAGACGAGTGCGGTCTCGGATCCACTGTGTATGTCATCTGCCAGGCAGGTGGCCGCAGTTTGCGTGCGTGTGGTCATTTGTCAACTATTCCTTCACTGGATGGAACAACATTTATCAATGTGGCTGGTGGCACCGGAATGTGGATCGTTGAAGGACACGAGGTGACCACAGGTGACACAGCGTCCTGATATTTCCTTTGAATGGATTGATACAAATTCTGCATTGTTGGAGTTTGTTTCGTACGCCTCCACTCAAGACGTTTATTATTTGGATACAGAATTCCATAGGGAAAAGACCTATTTCCCTCAATTGGCTTTAATACAAATCGCTACGGGAGATCGTCTCGGCGTTATTGACCCGGTGGCGTGTGATGCCACCCTGATGAGACCTTTGATGGATGGTCCCTCGTTGTGCGTCCTTCACGCAGCGCAACAAGATCTAGACGTTCTTACTCAAAGCGTCGGCTTTGTACCTTCACGAATCCTCGATACTCAGTTGTGTGCAAGCTTTCTCGGGTACACCCAACCATCGCTCGCTTCTTTGCTGCAATCGATGTTGAAGGTCGTGGTGCCAAAGGGAGACCGCCTGACCGATTGGTTACGCAGACCATTGACTTCAGACCAGTTGCGGTACGCCGCATCTGATGTTGCGTACTTGGCCGAACTCTCTTCAATTATTTTCTCTGATCTTGAGAGTCGTGGCCGTATGGAGTGGGCTGCGGAAGCGTGCGAAGAATTGCGCACGAGGCCAACTGGGCCAAACGCTCCTGAAGACGCATGGCTACGAGTCAAAGATGTTCGAACATTGCGCGGCAAATCACGATTCGTAGCTCGCGCCGTAGCGAAGTGGCGTGAGGAGCGCGCCATGGACTTAGACCTTCCTCCGCGTCATGTCCTGTCAGACATTGCGGTTCTCGGCGTCGCTCAGCGAGCACCTCGCACAGCAGACGATCTTCTACAAAGCAGGGGAGTCGACAATCGCCATGCAAACGGCGTCCATGGGAAAGCCTTGCTGGAAGCAATTCAATTTGGAGTGTCTGATTCTGTTGACGGTGAACTCAACTTCCCGTCAAGTGACGGCGATGACTTAGAGAAGTCCATGAGGCCAGCGGTGACCCTCGTTTCAGCATGGATTACCGAACTTGCCAAGCAAAGTGATCTTGATGCAGGTCTTCTTGCTACACGCAAAGACATCGTGGATCTACTGAGTGGCTCACCCGAGGCGCGTCTTCGTCACGGGTGGCGTAAAGACATTGTCGGAGCGGACATAGAAGACCTAGTTGCCGGCCGAAAGGCGTTGACATTTACGGGAACCTCTGGTTCTGGGCTAAAACTGGTTGATATTGACCCTTCCTGAGGCAAAGGTCATCTTTTTGTCTCACCGACCTGTACACTCGTTTCGGTTGTCCAGTAGGCATTTATGCCAATGAAATGTTCGGAGACCGACCATGAAAAAAGGTCGACATCGCCGGTTTGAAGAAGCGCGGAAATTGAAGCAAGCAGGCCCCAGTGCTGCAGACCTAGGTCTTGGTGACTCTCCACGAGTGAGTTCTACCGATGACGATGAGTATGCAGCCATTGCCGAGCGCTACGGGGTGCGCTTCGACGAAGACGAAGACGAATCCGAAGACGACATCGATTAATCCGGATAGCCGGACAGAAAACGAAATACCCCCATGACAAACTCCTTACGTAATGTTGCCCTAGTGGCGCACGTCGACCACGGCAAAACAACACTTGTTGACACTCTTTTGAGGTCCACAGGTGCTTTTGCGTCTCATGCTGCAGTGATCGACCGAGTTATGGACTCAGACGATCAAGAACGCGAGCGCGGTATCACCATTCTTGCTAAGGCTGCTCGTATCAATTACGGAAGCACACTGATCAATATTGTTGATACTCCGGGTCACGCTGACTTTGGTGGGGAAGTAGAGCGCGCTCTTGCCCTTGTCGACGGAATCGTGCTTCTCGTTGATGCTGCTGAAGGTCCATTACCTCAGACTCGTTACGTTCTGTCAAAGGCACTCGGACTCGGTTTGCCTGTCATCTTGGTTATTAACAAGGTTGACCGTCATGACGCACGACCTGAAGAAGTGCTTGTCGAAGTTGAACAATTGTTCCTTGACCTTGCTAGTTCTGATGATCAATTGTCATTCCCGGTCATTTCTGCTGTGGCCCGTGAAGGACGCGCGATGATCGGTATCGGTATGCCAGCTGCAGATGCTGACTTGTCCTGCCTACTTGACACAATCCTCACGACAGTTCCCGCGCCTACTGGTGATCCAACTGCTCCTCTTGCAGCATTGGTAACAAACCTTGACGCTTCTGAATACTTAGGTCGTCTCGCTATTGGCCGCGTACACAGCGGCGTTATGAAAAAGGGCGACACGGTTGCTTTATGGGGCAAAGACACCGACGGGAATCCATTGAAGCGCCGCATTGCACAGCTCAGCGTGTTTGACGGAATCGGAAGAACCGAAGTGGAATCAATTTCAGCAGGAGACCTTTTTGTTCTTGCCGGAATTCCTGAAGTTGAAGTGGGAGACACCATCTCTGCAATCACTGTGACAACTCCATTGCCACGCCTCGAAGTTGATGAGCCAGTTATTCGTATGGCATTCGGCGTTAACACGTCACCGTACGCAGGTCGCGAAGGAAAGTTCGTAACTAGTCGCCACTTGCGCGATCGTCTTCAGAAGGAAATCCTCGGAAACGTATCTATCAAAATCGCAGATACGGATTCTCCAGACGTCACAAGCGTGGCTGGTCGTGGAGAACTTCAACTTGCAGTTCTCATTGAAAATATGCGCCGTGAAGGGTTCGAACTTCAAGTTGGTCGCCCAGAAGTAATCACAAAGGAAATCAACGGTAAGCGTCACGAGCCTCTCGAGGCCGGTACCTGTGACGTTCCTGATGAACACGTAGGAACCATTACTCAAGGACTTGCTCCTCGTAAGGGCCGTGTAACGGACCTTCGCCCCGGAGACCCAGGTCGCACAATTGTGTCGTTCGAAGCACCATCTCGCGGTCTCATTGGTTTCCGTTCGATGTTGATGAGCAGCACCCGTGGAACAGCGTTGTTGCATCAGACTCATGCTGGTTGGACACCGTGGGTAGGAGAACTTCCTCACCGCTTGGGTGGTGCCATGATTGCTGACCGCATCGGATCAACAACTGGCTATGCACTTGACAACCTTCAATTGCGTGGAGAGCTTTTCGTAGCTCCCGGTGTTGAGGTATACGAAGGCATGGTTATCGGCGAAGCCGCACGCGGCGAAGAGATGGTTGTCAACGCAGTACGCGCTAAGGAAAAAACCAACATTCGTACTCACAGCCATGATGACGGTCCGAAACTGGCAGCGCCTGTTGATCACACGCTGGAAACAGCAATCGAATGGATCGGCGATGACGAGCTTGTAGAAGTAACTCCAAAGAGCATTCGTATTCGTAAGCGTGGGCTCAGCATTGAAGAGCGCCGCAAGTCGTCGAAAAAGGGCTAGTTAGCCCTTCGTCTTAATCCTTCTTGCGAAGAGCAGGATGTGGCAACGGAACTCCGACAGGAGCTGACAACATCTTCACCAAGATGGTATATGCCTTCTTGCCCATGATTTCCGTCAGCTCGTCTGTGAAGAACGTATAGGTGGGGTCTTTGCCAACAAAAGCATCGGCAGACTCTGTGCACCACCAATGAAAATCTTCGCCACCTTCGCCCCAGTCGCGGCGTTTCCACTCACGAATAGTTGAGACGACATAACCGCCGTCCTCAATGTGCTCTTCGAGGCGAATAGGCACTTGCCAACAGACGTCTGGTTTCCAATCCATATGACGTTCGCCAGCTTCGACAGCAGCGATATGGAACGCACAGCCTGTTCCGCCTTCAAATCCAGGAGGGTTATGGAAGATGCATGCGCCATTGACGACGCGCGTCTTCTTTTCGCCATCCTTCTCAGTTGAGAACCAGCCTTTATCTTTGGCTTTGTCCTTGTTCTTCCAATGACGACCCTTGAGTCGCTTTACATACTTGGTGACGCTCTTAAAATCTTTTTCATCAAGGAAGTGGGCGCCGAATGAACAGCAACCGTGCATAAGTTCCGGAGAAGCGTCATCAAGAATTCCTTGGCACCCTTGTCCGTAAATACATTTGTAACTTGATCGCAAGAACGTCGCATCAAGCATCCATGTACGCATTTCATCGGGATCTTCAAAGCTGATCCATTCGTGGGGTTGGTCTTCTCTAGTCACGTTGCAACGCTACGCCATAGGTGGCCTCCACGCACGAACCGCCACTCCTGTGGCACAGTATTCACCTAACAGTCATCTAAGAGGACGGCAACATGAGAGACATTGAAGAGATTATTTCCGACCTTGAGAGAGTGAGCGAAGCCCTGAACGATGCAGCTATGTCGTTGATATCTGAAGCGATTCGAAATGGGGAAAAGGAACGACCTCCCCTTGAGAAGAAGGTGTCTCAAGCCAGGCGATCAGTCGATAAGGCTCTCTATACCTTGCGTTCTGTTTAATACTGATTGAGTGCGTCAATCAATCCACGCAGGTCTGCAAAGCCCTTAGCGGCGTACTTCAGGCTGACGCGAGGTAATTCAGGAAGATCATTGTCTTTCACTTCTGCCGACGTGGCTGATGTTTGTTGAATCAGACCATCGGTCGCAAGCGCAGAGAATTGATTCGCTATCTGCGAAAATTCAATGTCTGGAACTGCTCGTTGTACACGGATGTAGAGAATGTCATCAACAAAGCGAATCGAATCGTAATTGGCATAGAAACGCGTGATCTCGTTCACCGCATCGTCAATGTTGTCTGTAATCGTGTACAACGAAGTGTCACTTGAGGAAATGAGACCATGACCGAGCAACAATGGCTCCATTGCCTTCATCAGTGGCGTCCAAAATGGTTGTCCGGGCACCTCTAGAAAAACGATAGGCACAGGAACTGATTTCGCGGTCTGGGCTAGAGTGAGAAGCTCAAAAGTTTCGTCCAGTGTTCCGAAGCCGCCAGGCATACAGAGAAATGCATGCGACTCTTTCACGAGCATTAGTTTGCGAGTAAAGAAGTACCGCATGCTGACGTATTTGTCATCACCTGCGATAACAGAATTAGCTCCCGTCTCGAAGGGGAGTCGAATGGAAACACCAATTGAGTTCTCCCGTCCAGCACCAACCATTCCCGCTTCCATAATTCCTGGTCCCGCGCCGGTCACAACCATGAAGTGATGATCCGCCAGAGCCTTTGCCGTGGCTGCGGTTAATGCATAAATCGGACTATCGGGAGTTGTCCTCGCCGAGCCAAAGATTGAGACCTTTCGCACATTCCTGAACGGCGCAAACATCGTGAAGGCTCGACTCATCTCTTCAATCGCAGAACTCGCAATTTTAATGTCCAGAGAAGAGGACGGCCCACTGATCAAATCTGTCACTGTTGTGATGAAACGATTCAATTGTCGAATGTCGGTTGACGTGCGCAGTGTTACCTCAAAACTTTTTAACAATTCATCAATTGCTTTTTGAGTATTTGACGAGACAGTCACTGCGTTACGAAATCCCTACGGCTTTATCTTCCAAGACGCCAATTAGTTCATCGAAACTCTTGATGAAGGACGCGACACCCTCGGCTTCGAGTTGGGCTGCAACCTCATCAACATCAATTGCATTCATCGCCAATTCAGCCCACTGGCGCTTACTGATACCGATGTTCTGGTCAATCGTCCTGGCCAGGGTGCCGTGATCGGCAAAGGCTTCCAAAGTTGCGTCGGGAAGGGTATTGACAGTGTCAGGACCAATCAATTGGTCCACATACATCGTGTCGGGGTAGGTCGGATTCTTTGTTGAAGTTGATGCCCACAAAGGACGTTGAACAGAGGCTCCAGCTTTCGCTAGCGCCTCCCATCGAGGTCCGCTAAAAGTTTTCTTAAACGCTGCATATGCAAGACGAGCCTGATTAACAGCAGCAGTTCCTCGCAGCGCCAAAGCACTTGGTGTTCCCAGCTGGTCGAGACGTTTGTCTATTTCGTTATCGACGCGACTTATGAAAAAACTAGCGACGCTTGCAATGTTGGCAACTGATGATCCTGAAGCCATTCGTTGTTCCAGGCCGTCAATGTATGCATCCATGACATCTTGGTAACGCGACAAACTAAATATCAATGTGACATTGACATTTCGTCCTTCTGCAATCATTTCCCGAATGGCTGGTAGACCCTGCTGAGTCGCAGGAATCTTGATCATCACATTCGGACGAGAAATGCGCTCGTGAAGTAGGCGCGCTGCCGACAAGGTACCTGTTGTGTCGTGAGCTAGCGAAGGATCAACTTCGACGCTGACAAATCCGTCTGTACCGTTTGACTGAGAATAAAGATTCGCAAAAACGTCAAGCGCCCCATGAATGTCCTGTAGAACTAGTTCCCAATAAGCCTCACGTGCGGTAGAACCCTTAAGAATTTCGCTACGAAATTGATCGTCGTAATCGGCACTGCCTTGGATAGCTTTTTGAAAGATTGTTGGATTAGAAGTGAGACCTCTTACGCCGCGTTCGACTAAGGCTGCCAGATTTCCTGAGGAGAGATATCCGCGTTGCAAATTGTCAAGCCACGGACTCTGTCCGTGTTCTGATGACAATTTCTTCAGAGAATCGCTCATCGATTTATCGCTTTTCGTGTTACATCGGCAACGTGAACAGCAGTGATTCCTAATTCAGTCATTACAACGTTGCCTGGGGCGCTGGCACCAAACCGATCGATACCGACACTGTCAGTTGCGTATGTAGCCCAACCAAAGGTAGTCCCAGCCTCCACACTGATGCGGGGAAGAGATCGCGGAAGAATCTCATCTTGACGTGCTTGTGACAAAGCAGCGAAACGTTCCCACGAAGGCATCGACACTACGTTGACGTTTATGCCTTCTTTCTGCAGCAGACTTGCTGCATCTACTGCAACCGACAATTCGCTTCCGGTACCAATAATGGTCGCCTGAGGCTTATCAACTTTGACGATCACGCCAGCGCCGTCTTCAACTGCTGATCCATCGGTGAGGGCCACAACTGTTTGGCGAGAAAGAATCAGTGCGGTTGGCCCATCATGAGTGGCAGCGATTAGCCATGCCTGTGCGGTTTCATTGGAATCGGCAGGGCGAATTACTTGTAAGCCCGGAATGGCCCGCAACGACGCCAACTGTTCCACTGGTTGGTGCGTAGGACCATCTTCTCCGACTCCTACAGAGTCGTGACTAAAAACAAACACCGTACGCGCGCGTGAGAGTGCAGCTAACCGAATGGCAGGACGCATGTAGTCGGCAAAAACAAAGAACGTGCCACCAACTGGAAGCACGCCACCATGAAGCGCCATACCAACCATCGCTGCGCCCATTGCATGTTCGCGAATTCCGTAGTAGATCTGTTTGCCGGAACGATTCTCGGGCGAATATGCACTGGTCTCGGCCAACTTTGCCCCTGTATTGCCTGTGAGGTCGGCAGCGCCTGCAAGCACGAACGGCATTGCACTGCCGGTTGCCTCTAACACCTTTTGGAATGATTGCCGAGTTGCCAATTTTGTGTCTGAAGGGAAGACAGGAAGTACCGATGCGATCTGCTGCTTCGTGGCGACTCCGAATGTGGATGGAGTGAGAGCGGGAGAAAGTGATTGTGTGCGCTTCTTCCAATCGGCATGTGCGGCTTGTCCGCGCTCACGACAAAACGCCCGATACTCAGACACGAAAGCTTCAGGAGCGTAAAACGGCTCATCTGGGATTCCCATTACTTTCTTAGTGGCACTGACGAGTGGTGCAGTAAACGGGTTCCCGTGTGCCTCATGCTTATCTGTCAGGTCGGGAGAAGGAAAACCAATGTGTGAACGCAGCACAACCAAGGTCGGGGCGCCTGTGTGGTCTCGTGCTGCTAACAACACTTTCTCTAGAGCGTCACAATCGTCTGCAATCTCGCCAGCCTCAATGACGTTCCATCCGTATGCGCGGAAACGTGCAGGTGCATCGTCGCTACATGTCAATGCCGTGCTGCCATCAATCGTTATCTTGTTGTCATCGAAGATGCATACCAAATGGTCCAATTTGAGATGGCCTGCCAGCGAAGCTGCCTCGTGACTGATGCCTTCCATAAGACATCCATCACCGGCAATTACATACGTCTGGTGATTGACGGCATCCGGTCCATGAACAGCCCGTAAATGCGATTCTGCAATTGCCATACCGACAGCATTTGCAAATCCTTGTCCAAGCGGACCTGTAGTCACTTCAACGCCTGCCGTGTGTCCTACTTCTGGGTGCCCAGGTGTTGCTGAATTCCATTGACGGAATAATTTGAGATCGGATATTTCTAATCCGTAACCAGACAAGAACAACATGGCGTACTGCAAGATCGATGCGTGCCCATTAGAAAGAATTAAGCGATCGCGATCTATAAAGTCAGGCGATGTGGGATCGTGTTTCAAGATACGACTGTAAAGAACATGTGCAAGCGGCGCGAGCGACATTGCTGTTCCTTGATGACCGCTGTTGGCAGCTAGTGGTGCATCCATCGCAATTCCTCGAATAATCGAAATAGCGAGGGCGTCTTGTTCGGGGCTCAATTGTGTAGGCACCTCATGATGGTAATCGGCGCCAGGCTTTCAGAACGGAAAGTTGGGAATCGAGAGCGAGAAGATCCGCCTTATGGCCGATTTTGATACGCCCAACATCTGCCAGACCAACTAAGTCGGCTGGCACAGAGGTCGCGCTCGCGAGAGCGGAACTAATGGAAACTCCACATTCTCTAACTACTCGTTGCACACATTTCGCTAGCGGCGTGCACGACCCAGCCAAAGTGCCATCTGGCAGTCTCGGGGCACCGTCTCTGATCTCAATTCCCGGTCGAGGGCCAGATGATGTTTTCCAGGCGACGGAATCGGAGACCAAACAGATTCTGGAACCCGCAGCTCTATAGGCCAGTGCGAGAGCATCTGGTTGGACATGCACTCCGTCGGCTATCAAGCCACAAGAAATTCGTTCATCATTTAATGACCACATCGCAAGACCTGGATCACGGTGATGCACTCCGCTCATACCGTTGAATAAGTGTGTAACCATCGATGCACCGGCTTCGACTGCGTCTTCAAACTGCGTCTTAGACGGCCGGGAATGACCGAGAGAGACCGTTATGTTCTGATCTTTCATTGCTTGGATAGCGGGGATGACATCTGTTTGCTCTGGCGCGACGGTTACAAGCCGCACAGACGGCACTAGCCGGGAAATCCAGTCCAAATCACAGGCGATGATGTGCTGTACAGGATGCGCTCCTGGTGCAGATCCGAGAAATGGACCTTCAACATGAATGCCTGAGAAACCAGGCACTTGCTGAGACTGAAACGACTCATGGAGCGACACCAATGAAGCTGACATCTTGTCTAGCGGAGCAGTGACGATGGTGCCCAACCAACTGGTCGTACCACACTCGAATAACGCTTGGTCCAACCGCAGCAATTCTTCAGTAGATGCAGTTGCTACATGAACTTTGTCAAAGCCGTTCATCTGAACATCAACGAAACCGGGACTCACCACAGCGAATTCGGATTCCCCTGTATGCACGTCTATAGATTCAACGAGACCATAGTCTGCAACAACTATTCGGCGAGGTCCGTGGAGGATGTCTCCATCGAAAAATTTATTACAAGTGATCTCGTGTGACACGTAGAAAATGTACTGCGGTTTTTAGTTGAACGAAGCCTTGGCCGTTGCCGTCAGACGAATATCGGCGAAACGCACCTTCGCTAAACGCAAAATTGTGAGTGTTCTAATTACCCACCAACCTGGGTCGACCTGGAACCATCTGTGGGACAAACGAGGTGACGAGGGAGCTGCATGATGATTGTTGTGCAGGCCTTCGCCCATTGTGAAAAAAGCCAGCCACTGGAGATTGGTCGCTCGGTTGTCATAGGGGCGGCGACCAAAATGATGACCAAGAGCATTGACCGCTGCATTGCTCGCCAAATAGACATTGGCATGAATAAACGCTGCGAGAAGTCCCGTCCATGGACCCAGAAAGATCATCAGAATTGCGATTCCTGTCAGGAGACCAGTTTTGTTGTGTCCGAAAAAGATTCTGTCCCATCGATCATCAGGCAGGTCTTTGGCATAACGATCAATAGTTGATGGGTCGAGAACGGTAGCTCGATACAAGGCGACGTTCTTGGCCTGCACTTTCTTCCACCCGAGAAGAACAGGGGAGTGTGGATCGCCTTCAATATCGGTAAATGCGTGGTGCTTTCTATGAACTGCCACCCATTCCTTTGGCTTTATGCCGGTCGACAGCCACAGAACGGCGCGAAACACAAGCGCCACTGACGGACGAAGGCTGAGGGCACGGTGACTCAACGCTCTGTGCAGATACACCGTTGTACAGGTATTGGCAGCAGTGCAGACCACGGCGGCAACCGCGAAAGCAATGAGGAGACTTGAAATGATTGAACTCATATTCAGACACTAACGGGCTACCTACTGGTAGGTAGGGAGGAAGTGGCGGTAAATTGAAATTGTGTCCGAAGTAACAGACGAGATCAGTTCCAGATCCACCAGAGAACTCATCCTGGACGAGGCCCTTCACTGTTTTGCAGACCGTGGATATGAGGGAACGTCTCTCAACGACATAGCTGCGGGTGTCGGAATTAGACGACCAAGTTTGCTTCATCATTTTCCCAGTAAGGAAGCGTTGTACACAGACGTTTTTGAAATGCTTCTATCCGAATGGCTTGAAGGTCTGGAAGTGGCGATGGCTTCCACTGCATCAGGTTGGGACAAAGCAGAGCTCGTCATTCGAGCAGGCTTCGATTTGTTTGCCCAGACACCTGACTACGTTCGAATTATGCGACGTGAAGCACTCGACAGCGGCGTTCATGTTGGTGTTGACCTTTCCGGTTTCTTGCGGCCTCTTTTTGATAACGCATGCGCGTATTTCACTTCTGAGATGGATAAAGGCAACTTTCGTCGTCACAATGCTCAACACTTAATCATCACCGGATACGGCGCGATCTTGACTTATTTTTCCGATGCTCCATTCATTGATGAACTATTGAATGATCAGG
>Ga0209296_1001007_pt1 | contig 22903 bp, 19 predicted proteins | sample S_130206_EF_Meta_FD_187319 | JGI IMG/M metagenome (GOLD analysis project Ga0209296, IMG submission 187319) | Freshwater microbial communities from Lake Simoncouche, Canada to study carbon cycling - S_130206_EF_MetaG (SPAdes) (version 2) | ecosystem: Environmental > Aquatic > Freshwater > Lake ...
AAGATCGTATCCAGTATTGTCTTTACGCAAGCTACGTAAGCCATCCCAGATGCGTCCGTCCGGCAGCACAACTTCCAACCCCAAAACCAAATCTCTAGTGTTGCCGTAACGCAGAACATTAACGCCCCCCGCATTTGTAGACAAATTGCCGCCAATCTGACAACTACCTTCAGCGCCTAAGCTTAAAGGAAACAGTCGATCCACTTCTGCAGCGGTCCCCTGAATGGCCGCCAGTACGCATCCTGCATCCACAGTGAGTGTGTTATTGAGTGCATCGATTGATCGGATTTTATTCATTCGGGCTAAAGATAAAACGATTTCCTCTCCGTTGGGATTAGGAATCGCCGCGCCACACATGCCAGTATTGCCACCTTGAGGAACTATTGCTATTCCCCTTTGTGAGCAGTAATGAATGACTGCTGCTACTTCTTGAGTATTAGCGGGGCGCACAACGGCTGCAGTGGCGCCGAGGTAAATCCCTCGCCAGTCTTTGATGAAAGGTATTAAGTCCTCATACGCGCTGAGGACATTGTTTTCCCCGACAATTTTTTGTAAATCTTGGATTAGATTGCTTATGAGCATTGGAGACAATAAACAGTAGGGTTAATAATTTACAGTATTTTTCTAGGTGTCGCTGATTCCAACAAGATAACTATTGTATCTGTTTGACGTGATTTGGTAACAAAAAAAGGCCAGCATTTGTCATGCTGGCCATATTACATATTGAAAATTAACGAATTGTGTTGCTGTTGATTATTTAGCGGCTGATATGAGCTCGCGTAGTACATAGGGAAGAATACCGCCGTGTTTCAGATAATCAACTTCGATACCGGTGTCAATGCGCAGTGTGAGGGGTACTCGCTGCGTTGAGCCATTGGTACGCGTAATCACCATAGCAACGTCCTGTAATGGTTTAACATTCCCGCCATTGATACCTTCGATAGTAAAGGTTTCAGTGCCATCTATATTGAGTGATTGAGCGCTGTCACCTGGCTTGAATTGCAAAGGCAATACTCCCATGCCGATCAGGTTGGCGCGATGTATGCGTTCGAAACTCTTGACGATGACGGCTTTTACGCCTAAAAGCTGTACCCCCTTAGCAGCCCAGTCGCGAGATGAACCCATACCATAGTCGTCGCCGCCGAAAATCACCAGTGGTGTTTTATTTGCATGGTAGATTTCACTGGCTTCAAAAATAGTTAATTGTTCACCGGTAGGTTGTACCTTAGTGATGGGGCCTTCGGTGCCGGGTGCAACCATGTTACGCAGGCGAACGTTGGCGAAGGTGCCGCGCACCATTAGTTCGTGATTACAGCGGCGTACGCCGAAGTGCCCCCACTCTGAGGGTGGGTGATCCTTGAAGGGCTCTAGCCATTTGCCAGCAGGGGTGCCTGGGCGAATTTTGGTGGAAGGGCTGATGTGATCGGTGGTGATCGAATCGCCGAGTATCGCTAGCGCTCGCGCGCCGACGATGTCGGTGACCTTGTCTGGTGTATGGGTGACGCCGTCGAAAAATGGGGGCTCCTTAATGAAGGTGGAATTGGGATTCCACTTGTATACTGCGCCTTCGACAGTGGGAATGGCATCCCAGAGTGCTTTATTACCGGACAGATCGCCATATTCGCGGCGGAAGTGTTCCGCATTGGCGGCGAACTTGAGTAGTGAAGTGACTTCGGCGTCGGTAGGCCAGAGGTCCTTGAGATACACCGGTGTACCGTCTTTATCATTGCCCAACGGGTCTTTGGTCAAATCTGTGCGGACGCTGCCTGCTAATGCATAGGCAACCACCAGTGCTGGGCTGGCGAGGTAATTCGCGCGCAAGTTGGGGTGAACACGTGCTTCGAAATTGCGATTGCCCGAGAGGACAGCGCAGGTGACGAGATCTTTTGAAACTACCGACTCTTCGATTTTTGCATCAAGTGGACCGGCAGCGCCCATGCAGGTAGTGCACCCATAAGCCACGACACCGAAACCGAGTTTTTCCAGTGGCTCGAGCAGACCTGCGTCACGTAGATACGCAGTGACAACCTTGGAACCAGGTGCTAGTGAAGTCTTAATGCGTGGATGTGGCATCAAGCCTTTTTCAACCGCGCGCTTAGCGAACAATCCAGCCGCAATCAACAAGGCTGGGTTGGATGTGTTTGTGCATGAGGTGATTGATGCAATGAGCACATCACCATGACCAACATCGAAGTCGTGACCAGTTGCTTCGCGACGATTTAAATCTGCGGCAGGGCGCGCGTAGCCATTCTTATCAGTTGGGGCTGAGAACAGCATGTCAAAATTGCTGCCAAGATCAGGCAGGCTGACGCGATCCTGGGGACGTTTTGGACCAGACAGGCAGGGCACGATAGAATCTAAATCGAGTTCAACAGTCTGACTGTAATCGATCTCGTTAGCTTTGGGCATGCCAAACATGCCTTGCGCCTTGAAGTATTCCTCGATAGCCGCGACCTGCTCTGGCTCGCGGCCTGTAGTGCGGAAATAGTCGATGGTTTTTTCGTCAACTGGAAAGTAACCCATGGTCGCGCCGTATTCTGGCGCCATATTTGCCACGGTGCAGCGATCTGCGGCGGTGAGTGCTGCTGCGCCTTCGCCGAAAAATTCTACGAATTTACCTACGACTTTGGTCTTACGCATGAGTTCAGTGACAGTGAGCGCAAGGTCTGTTGCGGTTACGCCTTCACGTAATTTGCCGGTGACGTGGCAGCCCACGACGTCAGGGGTGAGAAACGCATTTGGCTGACCCAGCATGCCTGCTTCGGCCTCGATACCGCCGACTCCCCAGGCGACAATCCCAATACCATTGACCATGGTGGTGTGTGAGTCAGTTCCAAATACAGTGTCGGGAAACCAGACGCCGTCCTTTTCAAATACACCACGAGACAAATGTTCCATGTTGATCTGGTGAATGATACCGTTCCCGGGTGGTACTACTCTTACAGTCTTGAATGCGCCCTGCGCCCATTTCACGAATTGATAGCGCTCAGCGTTGCGCTTGAATTCGATTTCTTGATTGCGTTGTACTGCGTCGGGACGGTTAAAGACGTCGATTTCCACCGAGTGATCCACCACCACATCGACTGGTACTAATGGCTCAATGTTTCCTGGAGATACGCCAAGGCGCTCTGCTGCGGCACGCATGGCTGATAAGTCATTCAACGTGCCGAAACCAATCAGATCTTGGAGCACAATGCGTACTACGATGAAAGGAATCTCAGCGGTACGGGTGGCATTGGGTTGCCATCCGGCTAGTGCTTTAACATGCTCTTCGTTAACGCGCTTGCCATCGCAGTGGCGAACGAGTGCTTCGAGCACCACACGGATAGAACGAGGAAGGCGCGAAATCTTGCCTAGGCCAGCAGCTTCGAGTGCAGCCAGCGAATGGTATTTGCCGGACATACCGAGAGAGGGGGTGAATTCACGCAGGGTTTTGAAGGTGTCTTGTGCCATCGTTGTGCTCCAAATGTCGTTAATAAATAGCCAATGAAACGCCCCCCCTTGAAGGGGAGGGTAGAGTTGGATGAGGGGGCTGTATTGGTAAGATAAGCATAAGCATAAGCATTTACGACCCCACCCCCATCATAATCATATTCCAGAGGATTATGAAATTACTATAGTGGTGCGCCTGCTTTTTAAGACGCCATCAGCTCACGCAACACAAACGGTAGAATCCCGCCATTTTTCAAATATTCCACTTCGATCGGCGAATCCACTCGTAGTGTAACAGCCACATTTTGGGAGGTGCCGTCCTGACGATGGATGACCAAGGTCACGTCCTGCAGTGGTTTTATGTTGCCACCTTCTACCCCCAGTAGGTCATACGACTCTGCACCTGTAATATTCAGGGACTGTATGCTGTCGTTACCCTTGAATTGACAGGGTAATACGCCCATACCGACTAGGTTTGAGCGGTGAATACGCTCATAGCCGCGCGCGACAACTACCTTGATACCCAGCATTTGCGTACCCTTAGCTGCCCAATCTCGCGAAGAGCCAGTGCCGTATTCCTCACCGCCAAACACAAAGAGCGGGACTTTGTCGACGTTCTGATAGCGCATCGATGCTTCGTATATAGTCATCTTGTCGCCGCTTGGTTGATGAATGGTGACGCCACCCTCGGTGCCCGGTACCATTAGATTCTTGATGCGCGGGTTGGCGAATGCACCACGGACCATAACCTCATGATTGGTACGGCGCGACCCGAAGCTCGACAAATCGGTGCTGCCTGCTGCAATCAGCCAGTCACCAGCGAGTGTGCCCTTGCGGATTGGCGCCACAGGGCTGATATGATCGGTGGTGAGTTTGTTACCGAATAAGCCTAATGCACGGCCGCCTTGGACGTCGGTGACTTTCGGCTTTTCGGGCTTGAACCCTTCGAACAGCGGTGGCTCGAGCATGTAAGTGGACTTAGGATCCCACTGGAACAACGCACCTTTGGCTTCTGGGATAGCATCCCAAAGATCTTTTGCACCATCGAGGTTGCCATACTCACGTTTGAAGTTATTGCTGTCGGTAGCGAATTTCATGACAGACTCCACCTCCTCGGGTGTCGGCCACAGATCCTTTAGGAACACTGGTTGGCCATTTTTGTCGTTGCCAAGCGGATCGGTATCCACGTTTTTCAATACCGTACCTGCAAGTGCAAATGCCACCACTAGCGGAGGACTCATTAAGAAGTTGGCTTTAAGTGATTGATGCACTCGTGCTTCGAAATTACGGTTACCAGATAGCACTGCGGCTGAGATGATATCGTTCTTTACGATGACATCTTCCAAGTCTTTATCCAGCGGGCCAGCAAGGCCCATGCAGGTCGTGCAGCCGTAGGCAACGACATGAAAGCCTAGTTGCTCGAGGTAGGGCAATAGGCCAGCGTTTTTCAGATAGGCCGTGACCACCTTGGAACCGGGGGCCATTGAGGTCTTGACCCGTGGGTGTGGCTTCATGCCTTTTTCAACTGCTTTTTTGGCGAGCAGACCGGCAGCAAGTAAAACCCAAGGATTAGAAGTGTTGGTGCAAGATGTAATCGCGGCAATACCAATATCGCCATGACCCACGTCGCCAATACCAGAGGTAGTGACTGGAAAACGATTGCCCATATCTGCAGCAGGTTTATTGTAGCCGCTTTCAGAGATGGGCTTGGAGAACAGCTCAGTAAAGCGCGCCTTGATATCCTCAAGGTTGATACGGTCTTCGGGCTGCTTCGGTCCAGAGACACTGGGGCGAACGGTGGATAAGTCGAGCTCAACCACTTGCGAGTAATCAATTTCCCCTTTTTTGGAAATACCGAACATACCTTGCGCTTTCAGATAGGACTCGATGGCATCGCAGTGCTCTTCGCGGCCAGACATGCGGTAATACTCTAGCGTTTTCTCATCGATGGGAAAGAATCCACAGGTCGCACCATAGTCGGGTGACATATTGGCTACTGTAGCGCGGTCGGTTGGTGACAGTGATGCTGCACCTTCGCCGAAATATTCGACGAACTTATTGACCACCTTGGTTTTGCGTAATAGTTCAGTCACGGTTAATACGAGGTCGGTGGCTGTGACACCGGGGTTTAGTTTGCCGCTCATGTGCACACCCACTACATCTGGTGTGAGAAAGTAATATGGCTGACCGAGCATACCGGCTTCAGCTTCGATGCCGCCAACGCCCCAAGCTAGCACGCCGATGGCGTTAACCATCGTAGTGTGTGAGTCAGTGCCGACGGCTGAGTCGGGGTAGTAGACACCATTTTTCTCCCAAACGCCGCGTGACAGGTATTCGAGATTGACCTGATGACAGATGCCGTTACCGGGAGGTACTACACGGATGCCGGAGAACGCTTGTTTAGCCCACTTCAGGAAGGTGTAACGTTCGCCGTTACGCTCAAATTCAATCTCCATATTCTTACGAAGCGCGTCGGTTGAGTTATGCACATCGATGACAACCGAGTGATCAACCACTAGGTCTACCGGTACGAGGGGCTCGATGCGGTTGGGATCAAAATTCTGGCGTTTAGCTTCAGCGCGCATGGCTGCGAAGTCGTTTAGTGCAGGAAAACCAGCCATATCCTGCAGCATAATGCGTGCGAGCACGAAGGGTAACTCTTGCGTGCGTTCGCCATTGGGTTGCCAGCCGGCAAGCTCACGTACAGCATTTTCCCCGATCCGTTGTCCGTCGCAATTCCGTAAGATAGATTCAAGCACGACGCGCAGGCTTACAGGTAGGCGCGACACTTTACCCAAGCCGGCCTCTTCGAGTGCTGCAAGCGAATACATTTTGCCAGTCTTGCCAGATTTGAGTTTGAATTCACGAATTGCTTTGAACGGATCGTATGTCATAGTTCACTCTTTAGAATCAGATAGTTATAGAAATAAACCGTGGATACTGAACGGAAGTTTGTTAAGTGCCGCGGTTACAGAGGTTGTGTATATCTTATCACTGAAACATGATTGGTTTATTAAGGAAGATATTTTGTGATTTTCAATAGGACAATGGTAGCAAATTAGTCCAATTATTGCGGGGCTTATTGTGCTTTATTCAATCCAAATCTCTAAAGCTGAATCGAAGCGCAGAAGCATTGCAAAACCACGGGGTCTGAAATAACCAACAGGATAATTGTTGATGCGGACGTCCATAATGCGATCCTCATAAAGATTGAGAATTTTGTTGTTACCACTAGTTTCTATGATCTCGGTTAAGATTTAAGATTATGGGTCAAGTTATTAAAGAAATATTTGGAAATAGGCCGTGATTGGCAGAGTTATTTCTACCCATCTCTATATTTGGCTCTTGTGGTTGATTGTGAGAGTAGGTGACGTTCAACGGGTTCGATTTGGCGTGGTGGTATTATTGATTTCTTAATCGGTTTATTGCTTGGTGCTGGCGGTACTATTGCTTCGATCATGTCTTATGTCACCGAAAAACGATTGTCTAAATATCCCCAAGAGTTTAGCCAAGGCGCTATTGAAAAGGTTGCTGACCCTGGGTATGCGAATAATTTAGATACAGCTGGGGCATTGGTGCCGCTTCTAAAGTGGGAATGCCGGTCAGTGGTGCTACGGCAGTGATGCTTGGGTGGTAATGTTGATAACAGTTAGACCTTTTTATTATTTGTATTGATCAAACGATTGGAGATTTTTAATTGCGTAGAGTAACTGTTGTGCCAGGAGATGGTATCGGACCCGAGGTGGTGGGGGCGACTTGTGCAATCATGAAAGCTGCAGGTGCGCAAGTTGAATTTGAGGAGGTGGTGGCCGGTTTACGTGCTGAGCACGAGCTTGGTACGGCGCTACCTCTTAGCGTAATCGAGTCGATTGAGCGTAATCGTTTGGCCTTAAAAGGGCCAACGCAAACGCCATTTGGTGGAGATTATCGCATACGTTTGAAACGTAAAAGCGCTACCGGTGAAGCTTTGGATAGGGACTATCCGAGCATCGCAATTGCATTGCGAAAAGAATTAAAGTTATTTGTAAATGTGCGTCCAATTAAGAATTATCCAGGCGTTACTTCACGCTATAGTAATGTGAATCTGGTGATTTTTCGTGAAAATAGTGAAGATTTGTACGTCGGTGCTGAGCGGATGATTGATGACAATACTGCCGAAGCGATAAAAATTATTACCCGCGGCGCGACCGAGCGCGCTGCTCGTTATGGGTTTGAGTATTTGCGCAAGACCGGTCGCAAGAAGTTGACGATTGCACACAAAGCAAATGTTATGAAAATGACGGATGGTCTATTTTTGCGCGCTAGTCAGGATGTTGCAAAAGACTACCCGGACATCGTGTGCGATGCTCGAGTGATTGATGCGCTTTGCATGGAGTTGGTGATTAAGCCTGAATCATTTGATGGTTTATTGTTGGCAAACTTGTTTGGCGATATAGTTTCTGATTTGGCGGCTGGCTTGGTGGGTGGCCTGGGTGTGGCTCCTGGTGCAAATATAGGCGATGATTGTGCAATGTTTGAGGCTGTGCATGGGTCGGCGCCCGATATTGCTGGCAAAGATATCGCTAATCCGATGGCGATGATACTCTCAGGCGTATTGCTGTTGCGGCATATTGATCAAGCTGTTGTTGCAGATCGGATTGAGTCCGCATTGACTCGAGTGCTTGCTGCCAATAAATATGTGACTCGCGACCTGGGTGGTCAATCCGGGACGGAACGCTTTACTGCGGCGGTCATCGAAAATCTGTAATGTTAATTCTGTAATGCGCATCAAAGATCATATGGAAAGGTGGGGAAATGGGTAAGCGAATTGTTGTTGTTGGTACAGGAGCAATCGGTGGGATTGCGGGTGGCCATATGGCGCGTGCCGGGCATGATGTGACCATGATTGATCCGTGGCCTGAGCATGTAGAAACGATACGTTCCCAGGGTTTGCATCTATCTGGTTTGACACCAGAGGAGACGCATATTGTGAAACCTCGCATTCTACATCTGACCGAAGTGCAGGGTTTTTGCAAAGAGCGTCCTATTGATATTGCATTTATTTGTGTTAAGTCTTATGACACTGAATGGGCAACCCATTTGATTAAGCCTTACTTGGCGCCAGATGGCTATTGCGTATCTTTGCAGAATTGTATTAATGAGGAACGGATTGCTGCGATAGTTGGTTGGGGAAAGACTTTGGGATGTATTGCCAGTTTGGTTGCGGCTGAATTGTATGCGCCAGGTCGAATTAAGCGTACCGTGGCACTAGGTGGTGATACACACACAGTGTTTCGTGTGGGTGAGCCCCATGGTCGGATTACGCCCAGAGCAGAGGAGATTGCTGAGCTATTACGTTCGGCGGATAGTGCCAAGGTGACCACTAATTTATGGGGGGAGCGTTGGTCTAAGTTGGTAGTTAATGCTATGCGTAATGGATTGTGTGCTGCAACTGCTATGTCTGGTAATCAGCGTGATGCAAACGATTCGACACGTTGGTTATCTATTCGACTGGGGTCGCAAGGGGTGAGAGTAGGCCAAGCTTTAGGATACTCGTTAGAACGGATGTTGGGTATGCAGCCGGAGTTGTTGGCGCTTGCAGGAGAGGGACATCAAGATGCCTTAGCTGAGATCAATGCAGTGTTGACTGCAGGTGCTAAGAATAGATCCGAAGAGCAAAGGCCTTCCATGGCGCAAGATATGTTCAAAGGGCGACGTACGGAAACAGAATTTCTGAATGGCTATATTGCTGAGCGTGGTGCGTACATTGGAGTCGCTGCGCCCTTGCATGCCAAAATGAATGAACTCGTCAAACGGGTAGAGCGTGGTGAAGTGCAAGCAAGTTCGACTTTGGTCGAAGGTTGGTAGTTTTTAGATGGCCTGTTTGTGAGGCATTTTTGTGAAGCCTTTTTGATTGAATGAGTCGTGAGATTTTATCGGGTAACTAGAAGGGTATTTAATGCTTGGTTGTCAGTCTAGGTGTGACGGTTTGGAGTGTTGATGTTAGATGACATGGGAGAGAGTCCTCGTCGAATTAAAGTCATTAATTTTGTATTTATATTAACGATATTTAATTTTGTTGCAGCCAATGCCATGCGTATGCTGTTGACTTTATATGCATTGAAGTTGGGTGCGAGCGCCACGGTAGTAGGCATATTAGGTGGACTTTTGTTTTTATTCCCATTGTTACTCTCATGGGTAGTTGGTGCTTTGGTTGACCGCAAAGGAGCGGTAGGCTTGCTGAGCCTTGGCGCTAGCTTAGCGTGCTTATCACTGCTGCTCATCTATTTTTCACCAAGTATTCAGATGTTTTATTTTGCGGCGGCACTCAATGGTTTAGCGCTGTCATTTTTTCATGTGACGCTACAAGCCTTGGTGGGTGCGCATAGCACGTCCGATGATCGCGCCAAAAATTTCGCTAATTTTAGTGTGGTTGGCTCGCTGACAGGTTTTGTAGGGCCAATGCTGGCTGGTCTCTTAATTGATCACCTTGGCTTTCCAATAACTTGTTTGTTTACAGCTACGTTGTCGATTGTAGTTTTAGTGTTGTTGTTCTGTTATGGCGGGCTCTTACCTAAAGCGCAGTCCCAGATACACTCAAAGTCTAGTAAGCCGCTAGATTGGATGGATAAAGGTGTCTGGGTCATGTTGCTCACTAGTGGAATGGTGCAATTGGGATACGATGTATTTCAATTCTACTTGCCAATCAAGGGACACAATTTAAATTTATCAGCATCTGCAATTGGCAGCACAATGGCGGCATTAGCTGGCGCTGCTTTATTGGTGAGGCTATTTTTAGCTTGGTTGGTGCGACGCATGACTGGCTTAACATTGCTCAGCATCGTTTTTTCTATTGGTGCGATGTGTTACGGAATCATGCCTTTTGCGACTAGTGGTTTAAGCTTGTTTTTGATTGCAGTGCTCTTTGGTTTGGGTATGGGAATCGGTATACCACTGACGGTGATTATGATGTATGAGGACTCTGTTGCGGGTCGGGCGGGTCAGATTTTAGGGATGCGCTTAACGGCCAACAATTTAGTTCGAATGGGTGGCCCTATGATTTTTGGAGCATTAGGCACTGCGCTAGGGTTGGCCGGCGTGTTTTGGATGATGTCGGGTATTATGGTAGGTGGCGTATTGTTGGCGCGTGCGCAACGATAACAGGACCAATGTTTAACTGTTGATTTTTAATTAATTTAATATAAATCAATAAGTTATATGATTAAGTAATCATTTCTATAGGTGTATTTGAAGCTGGAGTAGTCTATTACGCTAAAGTGCGACTATTGATGCGTGATAAAATGTGGACGTAGCAGCATCAATGAAGAGTTATCGATAATGAGTTTATTGTCGCTGTCACATGATGCCTTTAGGGGCTGAGGTATTTAGCCAATTTTTAATCGATATTCATTAACTATTTACACTGTAAACCACACATCATGCCTATCTTTACGCAAACATTAGCAAGTATTGATCCTCAAATTTCTCATATTCTTCAACAAGAAGCCCAGCGTCAAGAGGATCACATTGAATTAATTGCATCTGAAAACTATGTCAGTCTGGCGGTGCTAGCTGCACAAGGCTCAGTGTTGACCAATAAATATGCTGAAGGTTATCCGGGTAAGCGCTATTACGGTGGTTGTGAGTATGTGGATATGGCTGAGCAGTTGGCGATTGATCGTGCATGTGCGCTCTTTAAATCAGAGTACGCAAATGTGCAGCCCCACTCTGGCGCTCAAGCCAATGCTGCTGTGTTCTTTGCCGCACTCAAGCCCGGTGGAACGGTATTGGGCATGCGTCTGTCTGATGGTGGCCATTTAACCCATGGTGCTAAATTTAATATCAGCGGTAAATATTACACTGCATATTCTTATGGGCTTAATCCACAGACGCAGGAGATTGATTATGATGAAGTGGAGCGTTTAGCCTTAGCGCACCGACCGCAGTTGATCGTTGCGGGTGCCTCGGCATACTCCTTAGTCATAGATTGGAAACGTTTTCGAGTCATCGCTGACTCAGTTGGTGCTTTATTAATGGCTGATATGGCACATTATGCTGGTTTAGTGGCGGCTGGAGTCTATCCAAGTCCAGTTGGAATTGCAGATTTTGTCACCACGACAACTCACAAAACATTGCGTGGCCCACGTGGAGGCTTAATTTTAGCAAGCGCAGTTCATGAGAAGAGTCTGAATTCTGCGGTATTTCCTGGTTTGCAAGGTGGGCCATTGATGCATGTGATTGCAGCCAAGGCTGTAGCATTTCAAGAAGCGATGTCGCCAGAGTTTCGTGAGTATCAGCAACAAGTGTTGATCAATGCGCAAACAATGGCAAAAGTCATGCAGGATAGGGGCTATCGAATTGTGTCAGGACGAACTGATTGTCATTTATTTTTATTGGATTTGCGAGAAAAGCCTGTAACCGGGATGGCTGCAGAGCAAGCCTTAGGTCGTGCAAATATTACAGTGAATAAAAATGCAGTGCCAAATGATACCCGCCCCCCTACAGTCACGAGCGGTATTCGTATTGGATCGCCTGCGATGACAACCCGAGGCTTTAAAACCGCTGAGGCAGTAGAGCTGGGCGGGTTGATTGCAGATATATTAGATGCGCCAGATGATTTGGCCGTCAATGAGCGAGTACGCGCTGCTGTTAAAGTGTTGTGCGATCGTTTTCCGGTGTATCAAAATCATTAAAAAAACTGAAGACTGATAAGCGATGCGCTGTCCTTTTTGTAAATCTGTTGAAACGCAAGTCATTGATTCTCGCGAGAGCGATGACGGTGACAGTATTAGAAGACGGCGTAAGTGCATTGCTTGCAATAAGCGTTTTACAACATATGAAACTGTCGAGCTGCGGATGCCGCAACTGGTTAAGCAAGATGGTAGTCGCGCTGAATTTGATGCGAATAAATTACGCACAAGTTTTTTAAGAGCGCTCCATAAAAGACCGGTGCCTACCTCAATGGTTGATGGTGCAATTGCTGCAGTGAGTAATGAGCTGCTTGCACTGGGTGTGCGTGAGGTGCCGGCACGACGTGTTGGTGATATGGTTATGCGTGAATTGCATCGACTCGACGAGGTTGCATATATTCGCTTTGCCTCAGTATACCGTAGCTTCCAAGATGTTGACGATTTTACTACTGCAATCAAAGAGGCGCGTAAGCCGGTGCGAAAGACCTAAGTGACTGTAACTGAATCTAACATTCAGTCTAATTGAAATGTTTTAGTCTGGACGTGGGGTGGTTGGCGTATTAAATATCTGACATGAAAGAGCAATGCTAATGACTGAGCGCGATCAGCAGTTTATGCAAAGAGCACTCGATCTGGCGGGCTTAGGTATGTATACAACGAGTCCTAACCCTCGAGTTGGCTGTGTGATTGTAAATGGCGATACTGTTGTGGGTGAGGGTTATCACCAGAAGGCGGGAGGTCCTCACGCTGAAGTGCATGCCTTGCAAATGGCCGGTACAAAAACCATAGGTTCAACTGTATACGTTACACTAGAGCCTTGTGCCCATTCTGGACGTACCCCGCCTTGTGTCAATGCCTTGCTACAAGCGCGACCGGCGCGAGTAGTGATAGCGATGATTGATCCTAATCCATCCACTACTGGTCAGGGAGTTGATCAATTACGTGCTGCAGGTATTGAGGTTGAAGTTGGAGTTCTAGAGAGGCAGGCGCGAGAACTAAATATTGGTTTTATATCGCGTATGACGCGTGATCGGCCCTGGGTTAGACTGAAAGTCGCCGCTAGCCTAGATGGCCGCACTGCACTGGCTGGCGGCGAGAGTCAATGGATTACTGGTGAAGCAGCACGTCAAGATGGGCATCGCTGGCGTGCTAGAGCGTGCGCCATATTGACGGGTCTAGGCACCATTAAACATGATAATCCACAGCTTACTGCACGCGAAGTGATGACTGACCGGCAACCCCTGCGTGTGGTTGTTGATAGTCGTTTGCAAATCCCCCTAGATGCGCGCGTTCTTGGTCCTGGGTGTTTAGTTGCCGCAGCTGGTGTGGACGTACATAGAACTGTCGCTATACGGGCCTTGGGTGCCGAGGTCATGGTAATGCCTGCTCAGAATGGACAAGTTGATGTGCTGGCAATATTGCAAGAGCTGGCGCGACGCGGATGTAATGAAGTCCACGTTGAAGCTGGTTATCGATTGAATGGTTCACTATTAGCGGCTGGTGTGGTTGATGAGCTACTCATTTATTTTGCGCCTTGTGTGCTGGGGGATACAGCGCATGGCATGTTTCAATTGCCGCCGTTAATGGAGTTGAGCGCACGTCAACAATTTAAAATTGAAGATGTTCAGAAAATCGGAGAAGATTTACGAATCTTGGCTAGAATTTAACGCATAAAGGAGGGTGGTTGTGTTTACTGGAATTGTTGCGGCTATAGGTTGTATTAATCAGGTCGATACTGCACCTGGTGGCGTTCATCTTCGAATTGGTACTGGTGGTTTGGAGATGTCTGACGTCATTGTTGGGGATAGCATTGCAGTTAATGGTGTGTGCTTAACTGTGGTTAGTCTGACAGAGTCCAGTTTTGATGTGGTAGTTTCTCAAGCTAGTTTAGATGCGATTACAGGCTTTACTCAGGGTGCTGCGGTGAATTTGGAAAAGGCATTGCGTTTAGCTGATCGTTTGGGTGGGCATTTGGTCTCAGGACATGTTGATGCAGTAGCTGAGGTGTTAGAGTTTCGCGCTGTTGGAGAGTCAATGCTATTGCGTATCCGTGCACCACAGGACTTAGCTCGGTATTTCTCACGCAAAGGTTCGGTAACCGTGCAAGGTGTCAGTTTGACTGTGAATGCAGTCGAAGGTGCTGATTTTGAGATTAACTTAATACCGCATACTATTAAAGCCACTACCTTGCAATATTTGCACCCAGGCGCCACAGTCAATATAGAAGTTGATCAAATTGCGCGGTATGTGGAGCGGATGTTAGCGGTTTCTGGAGATACTTTAAAATACACCTAAGCGCGTAATTGATGGTGCCTGCTTTAATACGGGAATTGTATTTCAGCTTTTTAGTGTTTAGTATTATTTAATGCCTACTTTTTGACAACTTTGAGCCATATGGTTGTTTCGAAAGTTATAAACCCTGCAAATTCTGCGCTACTGGTTATGCAGGTTAATCTTGTCTAATTTAATCATGGCGGGCACTGATGGCGGTTGGGTAGAGCGCTGCGCGGCAGCTACAGGGAGTAGTGCAGTATTTTATATGATCCACTTTTGTAATTCCTTCTTAAGGATTGATATGTGCAGATTGTTGCTGGTCGTAAGCATGTTTATATTGAGTTGTCTATCGTCTTGGGCTGAGATATATCCGCTAAGGCCGGTCCGTATTGTAGTGCCTGCCGCACCGGTTGGTTCTATGGATGTGATGGCTAGAGTGGTGGGTCAGCAACTCACAGAGCGATGGGGTCAGCCAGTGATTATTGATAATCGTCCAGGGGCAGGGGGCACTACTGCAGCAAATTTGGTAGCAAAAGCACGTCCTGATGGCTATACATTACTCATTGGTTCCATAGCCACTATTGGTGTTGCCAAGGCGATGTATCCACAGTTGCCTTATGATCCGTTAAATGACTTTGAGGCTATTGGTCTTTGGGTGACATTCCCACTGGCATTGGTTGTGCCCAGCAGTTCGTCAATGATGAGCTTAAAACAATTGATCGACTATGCCAAAACCAAACCAGGTGAGTTACGTTATGGTTCTCAAGGTTTAGGTACTTCTGCCCACGTATTTGCAGAGTTAATGAACGTCAAATCAGGGATTAAGGTTGTCAGTGTTCCTTACAAGGGCGGTGGTCCAGCTTTGATGGGGGTGTTGGTTGGCGAAGTCGACTACTCAATGGTTGCCTTGCCCACGGCGTTAGCGCAAGTCAGCAGTGGCAAGATGCGCATACTGGCAGTGACTAGTGCACTACCTGCCGCAAGCTACCCAGCGGCACCGCCAGTGTCAACAATTGTGCCGGGCTACGAGGCGCTTAACTTTCATGGCCTACATGCGCCATTAAAAACACCGATCAATATTGTTCGGCAATTAAATGCTGAGACCAGTCAAATCCTGCTCAATCGAGAAGTGAAAGACAAATTAAATGCTTTGGCTATGGACGTGCTGGCAAGTAGTCCTACTGCCTATCGAATTTTTATTAAGACTGAAATAGATAAATGGACACCCTTAGTGAAAGCATCTGGTGCTAAGATTGATTAATAAATTGCCTATATCTTTTCAACATCAATCCCCTGATGCTTTTATTAATCAGTTGAATGATCAATTAAAAAAAATCAATCAATCAATCAACTAATGCGTGAGTGTTAGCGCAATCAAGTCTTTTGCCAAATCCTTTTTGTGTAGATCTTTACAGAAGTCAACGATGCACATGAAGGCCTCCTCTGAAATTGGGAAGCTAGACTTTGCTTTAAGAATTCGTCGCACTTCTTCATTGTAGTCCCAGACGAATTCGCGCCCAGTACCTTGTTGGGTATAGCTTTTACCATCGTTTGTGAAAATGGTGATGCGGGGGCCAAATAAAGTCATGGTGTGTGAAGGGATTAGTGTCACTTTGTGCATTAAATCAAGCACTTCTTTGGGGGTGTCGGTGTCGATAGGGTTGGCGCCGATGCCGCGAGTTTCTGGAAAGCCACCAGCGACTGCACCGAAGGCAGTGTAGTAGGCGGTGCCGGCGGGTTTTGCGGTGCCGATATCTTCTCTGCGGCTAGTGAATGCTGGGCTAGGATATTGTGTTTCTAGCCAATTGACTACAGCTTCAATTTTTAAGATGTCTTGATATTTGATGCCGTGTTGTTTGCACAGTTGTGCAGTAATATCAACATGCGCAATATTGTAGCCAGCAGTCGAATAAATCCGATATAAAGTTTCTAAAAATAGCCACTCCTGCCCAAGGTTTGCAGTAATTTCATCGAGATTAGTAGATGTTTTGCCTGTGAAGCTATAAGTCAATTTACCAAGATTATTTCCGGTGTAAGCATGATAGAAGCCGGCGGCGCCTTCTAACACAGTTTCGCCACCGGGATGGCCGCGTTTTGCTAAATCGACCGCAAGCATGGCATTCCGTACTGCCGCACCCTCGCGCAATGCCTTGCCGCCACTGCGTTGCCCTTCGAGATTGCCTGAGGCTAGACTTGCACACAGTGCAATAGTGCTATTCATTTGCTCCACATTAAAACCCATTAATTTAGCGGTAGCGATGCCGGCGCCAAATATCCCGAATACCGGACTTGCATGAAAACCTCGTGTCATTACCGTAGGAATAAATTCTGCCGCCATGCGCTCCATGACTTCGTAGGCAGCAACAATTGCAGTGATGTAATCTTTGCCGCTTGCTGAAGTCAATTCGCTACCCGTTAATGCCGCTGGAATAATGCTGGTGCCAGGGTGGGTGAGCATGCGAAATGTATCCCATTTGCCTCCGGAGTAACACATCTCAGAGTTGGCAAAGGCTGCCCCACCTTTGGTGACCTTTTGACCACTCACCAATATGGTAGCCCCATTGCGAACGCCTTGCTCTTCTTCGACAAATAGCGCGATTGCTTCTTTACCAGCAGGTGTTTGAGAGCCAATTAAGATGGAGCTGATTGCATGTAGTGTGAGGCCCTTCGCTCTATCAATAACATCAGGTGGAAGATCTTCGAAGCGTAGGTTGACAATCCACTCAGATAACGTTCGGCTTAGTGATGGCATAAGATGCTTTCTAGATAAATCAATGTAGATTAATTAATAGAGGTTAATTCATAAAAGCTAAGTCATGAAGGCTAATTCAGTCAGAATAAGTGATTTCATGGCGATCTGTTAAATATTGATCCGATACACGCGTGCAGCGGTGTCATGGTACAGTGATTTTTTTTCTTGCTCAGAGTAGTGAGTGGTGATTCGCTTGAGCGCATTCCAAAGTATTTCATAACCACAGGACTGTTTATCCACCGGGAAGTTACTCTCCATCATGCAGCGATCAACACCAAAAATTTCTATGCAGGCCTCAACATAAGGTTTCCAAGCTTGGGCTAAATCTAAGGAGGTAGGTGGTAAGTCACGGAGATGAAAATCCCATCCGCAATAAAGCATACCCAGACCACCAACTTTGACTGTTAAATTGGGAAACTTCGCAAGTTGTTGGAGATTGTTTTTCCAAATAGCGAATACTTCATCACGATTGCCATCGTGTGGGGGGATGCCAAGTAGACCGCCCACATGATTGAGGATGACATTGGTCTGAGGGAAGGCTTCTAGAAGATTTGCGAGCTCAGATAGTTGTGGATGGAATAGCCACGCTTCAAAAGATAACCCCAGAGGTTGTAGTTGTGCGAATCCTTGACGATAGGTGGGGTCTAATAATTGATGGCGTGGTGATTGTCTGCGACCAAAGCGTGCGGCGTTACCGGTGTCCCAAACTACACTATGACGAATGCCGCGGAATCGACCATTACCAGCAGCGATCATAGCTTCGAGAACTGGTTTAACTTGATGACCTAGCATGAGGTCAGCATGGCCAATAATACCTGCACAGTGTCGAGTATTGCCAAAAGCGCCGCTTGCGCTCATTGCTGCAATACCATTTGCGAATTCTATTTCGCCTACGGGAGACATTGTTTCGCTAGTGTCTGCTCGGTACATAGAGCCTGCTTCTATATAGACTGTGGCAACAATATTGTGTCCGCTATTGGTATCTGCGGCAAGCTCGTGCATTAAGTATCGACCGCGACTGTCGTCCCATACGTGGTGATGCGGGTCAATGATTGCAAGTGCGGGCTCTAATGCGGATTCGTGTCGTTGATTAGTCCACTCTTGCATTGGTCCGATTTTGCGATAAGCATTACCTTGAAAGGTATAGTTTGCGCTCATGATTTTTCTTTCATGTCTTAGGTTTGGATAAATGAATAATGAGTTTTTTGATGATTGTTGTAAAGATGTGATTGATTATGAGTTATTAGTTGCTGGTTATTTTTTATTTGATATTGGTTAGGTCTAGAGGTTTGCAATATGGCTTGGTATGAGACGCTTGTCGATTGAACGCGATATTGGGCAATGATGTTAGGCAGGGTAAGCGCATTTGATGGCAGCTTGTGTAATAGCACGTCATCTGTCGCCATTGATGTCAGAATTGGCCGTGCCCTGAACTATAAAGCGCATAGTCAAGCCACCGCTAATTAGGTCACCAAGCGTCTGACCAGTCCCTCTATAGGGCGCGTCTACAATTTTTATGTGTATGCTATGAGTATTGAAATTCAAAATGATAATGTTTTTAGTTTTGGTTTGAGGATTTTTTTATGAAATGGTATACCGCACAGTTTAGATATCGATGATATATCGTTATTGCTTTTTCTGTTTGTTTGTATTCTAGTTGTTTGGTCAATCGCTATCACCAATTGGAATTGGTCATCCTTTAGGTATGTTTTGTGGCGTTGTTTTCGTATTTCAGGACTATTTTTAGCCTATTTATTGAAATTTAGACTGTCGCCATTGGATTAGCGAGTGTGGTTCTGCGACAATACACGGCTGACAACGTTTGTAGATCAATCAGGCAATGATGATAGTACCCTTGAGTTGATTGATGATTGTGATCTGTAGTCTCCGAGTATATGTGACCAGCATAGGTGCCGATTTGTAATGAGTATCCTATTTCGATTAAACAGGAGGGGTTAGAGCCTTGAATAACAGTAGCGTCGATTTGGCAATCAGTCCAACCGTGGAGATTATCGCTGAGCTACGTGCTGGCCGCATGGTGGTATTGGTCGACGAGGAGGATCGCGAAAACGAGGGGGATTTGGTCGTTGCCGCGGAGTTCGCAACTCCAGAGGTGATTAATTTTATGGCTCGCTTTGGTCGTGGGTTGATTTGTTTAACCTTAACCGAGGAGCGTTGCCGGCAACTAAATTTGCCCTTAATGGTTAGCAATAATCGTTCACCAATGGGCACAAACTTTACCCTGTCGATTGAGGCGGCTGAAGGTGTGACCACCGGTATTTCTGCGGCAGATCGAGCGCGTACAGTGCAGGCAGCTATTCGTCCTGCAGCAGGCCCCGCAGATATTATTCAACCAGGGCATATTTTCCCGTTGATGGCTCAAAATGGCGGCACCTTAGTGCGCGCTGGGCATACTGAGGCTGGGTGCGACTTGGCGAGATTAGCTGGCGTGATGCCGGCTGCGGTGATTTGTGAAATTCTCAAAGATGACGGCGAGATGGCGCGCTTGCCTGATCTGGTGCCATTTGCGGCGCATCATCAGTTAAAAATTGGCACGATTACTGATTTGATTCAGTATCGCAGTAGTCATGAGTCTTTAGTGAGTCGCGCAACTGAGCGTGATATTGAGACTTCTCATGGCTCGTTTCGCTTGGTGGCTTATACCGAAACAGCAGGTCAACATACGCATTTGGCGTTAGTCAAGGGCCATTTTAGTGCTAATGATGCAGTGCTGGTGCGGGTGCATGAGCCGGTATCACTCATCGATGTTTTGGATATTCGCGGCACTCGACATTCGTGGAATTTGAATGATGCCATGTCTGCAGTTGCTAAGGCAGGTAGTGGTGTGATTGTGCTGTTGCATCGTCCAGAGACTGCTGCTGAGTTATTGGCGCGTGCGCAGCCACAGCAAGGTAGTCGTCCGCACAATATGGTGTTGCGCAATTATGGTATTGGTGCGCAAATTTTACGTGACTTGGGTGTTAAGAAGATGCGCGTCATGACGCAACCCTTGCGGATGCCGAGTATGGCTGGCTTTGATTTGGAGGTGACTGAGTATTTGCAGCCACCAAATCAGTCAAAATCCAATAAAGTATCTTAGACAATTTATAGATTAATCATAGGAAGAAGGATTGCGATGACTCAGTACGATGGTATGGAAATATTAAGCCCGCAGCATGACGCTACCGACTTGCGTATCGGTATTGTCATGGGGCGGTTTAATGCGGAAATTGGCAACGGCTTGCTGGCCTCTTGTACAGCAGCATTGCGTAAGCATGGTGTGAGCGCTTCGGATATCTGTGTAGTGCCAGTTGCTGGTGCACTAGAAATCCCTTTGACCTTGAAGGTTATGGCGCTAAGTGGCCAGTTTGATGCATTGATTGCTTTAGGTGCAGTGATTCGTGGTGAGACCTATCATTTTGAGATTGTCTCTAATGAGTCGGCCCGTGGTATTACCCAGGTGCAATTAGAGACCGGTTGCCCAATTGCTAATGGCATTTTGACCACTGAAAATGATGCCCAGGCATTGGCGCGTGTGGCGCAAAAAGGTGAAGATTGCGCGCTCGCAGCGATTGAAATGTGCCATATCTTGATGCGTTTTGATGTGGACGACGAAGAAGATCTAACTACTTGATATTATTGATTATTTTTAGAGGTTGGATAGCTCCGTTACATGAAAACTATGAAAACAAGTCGGCGCAGATCGCGTGAGTGTGCCTTGCAAGGGTTGTATCAGTGGCAATTGGCAGGAACTGCGCCCCAAATGATTGTGGCGCAATTTAGTGAGACCGAAGACTTTACTAAGATTGATGTAGCGTATTTCGAATTATTGCTCTCAGGTGCAGTAGCAGGGGCTATGGATATGGAGTTGTTAATTACACCATTGCTAGACCGTGCTTATAAGAGTTTGTCCCCAGTAGAGCGTTCTATTTTGTTGATTGCTGGATTTGAATTTATCCAATGTCCTGAGGTGCCTTATCGGGTAATCATCAATGAAGCCATAGAACTGGCTAAGTCATTTGGAGGACCCGATGGGCATAAGTATGTCAATGGCGTGTTAGATAAAATGGCAGCCCAGTTGCGATTGGCTGAGTTCCAAGCCGGTCGATTGTAATGTGTAATTGAGTAGAGAGCGGAGAGAGCAATGGATAAACAGTTGCGCAAGCGGATTTATATGTTTTATTTTGCAGGCGCTTTTAACTTAGTATTGGGTATCTGGGTGGTAATGGCTGGTGGTGAACTAGAGCCCGCCACGCGCAAGACGATGATGCTATTTTTCTTTGGTTTTGCTATGGTTGATTTTTGGTTTCCTAAGCATTTGAAGAAAAAGTATGAGGAGCAGCAGGCGTTGTTAGCGCAAGCGTCACCAGTGCAGCCTGTACCTCAGTCCGCATCTCAGTGCGTATCTCAGCCCGCATCCCAGTCTTTACCTCAGTCAGTAATTCAGCCTGCCGCGGATGACTCAAAACCGGTTGCCTAAGTTCAATCAGTGCTGCTTTATTCAGCCTTGAGTCCAATAGCTTTGACTGGCCGTACAATGCTTCAATTACACTTTTAATAAACCGCCCATACCTTGTTATCGATGTCTTCCTTATGTAGAGACAGAGATCGCTATTTTGAAATTGGCGTTTTGATGATGATCTGGGTGGCGTATCTGTTTGCAGTGGATCAATTAATGGTATTAACGCGTGATTTGTGGGTGGTCGAGCAGAATAAAACTGAGGGACGATGGCGACTGAATTTGAGTTGATTAAACGGTATTTTACCCACCCAGTAGATCGCGTGCTGCTAGGCGTGGGTGACGATGCTGCCTTGGTGCGTGCAAGTCCTGGCAAAGTGCTGGCGATTGCTGCTGATATGTTGGTCCAAGGTCGCCATTTTTTTAAGGATGCTTCTGCTCAGTCGATTGGGCATAAGGCCTTGGCTGTGAACTTATCGGATATGGCCGCGATGGGTGCGCAACCGCGTTGGGCCACGATGGGTATAGCGCTGCCACGAGCAGACGCTCAGTGGGTTGCAGATTTTTCTAAGGGTTTTATGCGGCTTGCGCGGCAGTTTGGTGTTGAGCTCATCGGTGGTGACACCACGCGCGGGCCATTAAATATATGCGTGCAAATTATTGGAGAGCTACCTTTGCGTCAGGCTTTGCGTCGCGATGGTGCTCGGGTGGGAGATGATATTTGGGTCTCGGGTACGCTCGGAGATGCTGCCCTGGCAGTGGCGGCACGCCAAGGCCGAATCAAACTCTCAGCGGCCGATTTGGCCCGAGCTCAGCGCCGCTTAGATCAGCCGCAGCCGCGGGTTGCACTGGGCTTGGCTTTGCGCGGTGTGGCTCGCAGTGCGATTGACGTCTCCGATGGTTTGTTAGCTGATCTTGGACATATTTGCGAGCGTTCATTATTGGCAGCTGTGGTGCAATGGGATCAGTTGCCCACTTCAGCTTTGCTGCGCCGCTATCACCATCATCCGGCGGCGCGCACTGCACAGATTGCTGGTGGAGATGATTATGAATTGTGCTTTACTGCTGCCAGATCAAAACGCACCGCGCTAGCGCGTATTGCTGTGGAGTCGCGAGTCGAACTCACTCGAGTGGGTCACATGATTACTGCACCCTCGGGCATCTATCATCCGGTATTGGTGGATCGTGCTGGACTGCCTGTACCGACAAAACAGCAAGGCTTTGATCATTTTGATTGATTCTGCATCCAACCCAAGACTGCCAGACTGGCGATTCGTACGTCAACACCCAGCGCACTTTATTGCCTTTGGTGGTGGT